>Ga0126342_10007916_pt1 | contig 18994 bp, 17 predicted proteins | sample Cyp1metagenome_FD_92528 | JGI IMG/M metagenome (GOLD analysis project Ga0126342, IMG submission 92528) | Coral microbial communities from Lord Howe Island, Old Settlement Bay, Australia - Cyphastrea 1 metagenome | ecosystem: Host-associated > Invertebrates > Cnidaria > Coral ... | reverse complement strand
ATATATATATATACACTATATATATATTTACACACTATATATATTTGCATTAATTACCATCAATTACCATTAATCAATGAAATAATCACCATTAATTACCATGAATATCCATTAACCACCATTAATCAATGACTATTATTGGGTTTACACATATATATATATATATTATATCCATTAATTACCATTGGTAAATGAATATATATATATATATATGTATATATATATACATACATATGATTAACCACCATCCCTTAATCATTTTTGGGCTGCAAGTTCTGCCCCGGGACGCTCTCCGACCGGTTGGTCGCTCGGTCGCTGCAGTTGGTATCCAACCGCCCTGGCGCGACGACCTGGAAAAGGTTGGAAGGTGGGAACTGCTAGGATTCTCCCAGGTAAATATGATAGATATTTCCTATAGATTTAATTTATACCAGCTTAATATAGAATATCCCCCATGATAGTATAGTTTTATATGATAGTATAAACCCATCACTTTCTTTATAGGATATCCACTTTTTTGGATATGAACCATTTACTATGTTATGAGTTAGTGATGGGATAAACATATATAATGGTATATTCCGAGTTAGTTATGGGATACCCCCAGATAAATGAAATCATACCCGGCCTGGTAAACATACAAAAAGCTATTGAAAATGGCCATAGAAATAGTGCGTTTTCCCATTAAAAATTGTGATTGTCCATAGTTTTTTGTCTGTTTACCAGAGGGTAGCCCATATAATCCCATATATATAACTGCGGTTTTCTGAAACATACCCTCTGGTAAATTGACATAGACCCAGAAAATAACCAATGTTTAGTGGAAACTAATCTGAAAAAAACCTTTTCTGTCAGGGTCTATGTTAATTTACTGGATGGTATAGAACTGGGGGTATCCCATTTAATCCCATATATATAATTATATATATAGACTTGTATAATCCATTTTATTCCCATATATATATATATATATAACTCGGGGTTCTTGTAGGATAAGATGATATAGCATATAGGTGGAACTGCACTTCGGAGTAATTAGTAGGTCCCCGGTCCCGTCCCCTGTTTTCGTGGGGTTATCCCATTTGTTCAGCCAACTGTAAATGATATTGGATATATTTGCATGTGATTACTTATCATTGCATTACAAATTATATTAACTAGCAACTAAGTGGTAAATACTATACTAATCTATACTACATATTGCATAACTATGGTATACTATGGTTCTTGTTCTTCAAGTTTCAATTGGATAGCCACGGGGTTCCCGCCTAAGTGAGCTGATAGTCACTTGCTGGGATTGGTCCAAGTTTGGCCGTCGAATGGGGGGGATTTCACATGATTTCACCACCCAATACGGTGACTTCCTAATAGATACTTAACAAGCTCATGAAAATCCGTCAACGAAATAGATTGTTAATAATAGATGGTTAACAATAGATGGTTAACAATAGATGGTTAATAATAGATGGTTAATAGTAGATGGTTAATAGTAGATGGTTAATAATAGATGGTTAATAGTAGATGGTTAATAATAGATGGTTAATAGTAGATGGTTAATAATAGATGGTTAATAGTAGATGGTTAATAATAGATGGTTAATAGTAGATTGTTCATAATAGATGGTTAATAATAGATTGTTAATAATAGATGGTTAATAATAGATTGTTAATAATAGATGGTTAATAGTAGATGGTTAATAATAGATGGTTAATATAATAGATGGTTAACTGGTGCTGAACGAAAATCAACGAAAATCTTGCGATTTTGGAGAGGTTCCTTGGGGATTGATCAGCCTTGTGGTATTTGGAAACACACTTTCGCGGGTTCATCACATTGAGGGGTTGGAGTAGGTTGGGAACTCAATTCAATGTGGATCTTAAATGCTGAACTATGCTGAACTAATATTTGTGTCATCAAACATGGAAGATCTCGTTTTTTTCAATGGAAGGTTTAATGGGAAATCAATTGTACAAGGGTGATTTTCCAGCCATGTTTGATGCCAGCGAATCGCCGGAACCCAATCTCTGCATTCCACTTCGAATGTGGGTAGTACTCTCTGGTAAATTAACCGTTTGACCCTGAAAATCACCAATTTGTAGTGGAAAGTAATCTTCCAACCCCCATTTGCCAGGGTCTATGTTAATTTACTGGAGGGTAAGCAGATCATACCCCAGTTACTGATGAAATACCCGGGTAATAGATGGCTACTCTATGGGTCAGCACCTTGATATCCTGGTTGTTCCATGGTTTTTCCAGAATCCAAACCCAAGCCTAAATGGATCTAAATGGTAGTTTTGACCCATGCCCGCATGTGCCTTGCTCAAAAGTTGGGTTATATATAATATACAATATATATAATAATAAGAATAATAATAAATAATAATAATAAAAAAATAATAATTAATAATAATAATATTAATAATAATAATAATATATTACATAATGTGTGTATAATATAATTTAATATAATATAGTTAATATACAATGCAATATAACAAATAATCTTTAAAATTTAATATATATAATATATAATATGTAATACATATATATATTTACATACATGTAATATCATATCTATATATAATATAGCGTATCCATTCATTGGCCATTGGGGGTTCATGATTCCCTAGGGATTTTAATGGTAAATCCATTCCTCATCATGCGATGACCAGGGAGAGCCAATGGATGAAGCAGGAACCCAAAATCGATGGCTGGACACCGCCCATTGCCGATGTTTCCTGGCGTGAAAGGTACGCTTGAAGGATGATGTGTATTTATGAATTTACTCTATATACATGAAGAGCATGCATACATCATATATATATAATTATTCATATTTATATAGATTGCTGTTATACAATTATGTCTATTCGCAATAAATCACAATTTTTGATATTTATGGTCATGAGTATTTAGTAAATCACTACTAATAATCATGAGTATTTATTGTATAACTAACCATAAATAAATCACCATTGGGATTATTAGTTATATCCCATTTGCTTGTGAACGTCAAGTATTCTTGAGATCAACATGGGTCAACCCCTGGGTATTACAGTACGGCACCATGGTGAGCGAATCTGTCCCCAGGGTCGATTTTTGCAGGTGAAGGAACGAATCTGGTGGTTTCATGTTGTTTTCCGTTAATTATACATATATTTATATATATATATATATAAAAAGATGTTTATGATTATATATATACATTATATATATATATATATTGATATATATATATATATACATTATATACAAGTATAAATATTATATATTTATGCATACATATACGGATCTCCAATCTCTCCAAGGACCAGCATAGGTGTTGGATTACCCTGCGTTATTTTAAGTCACATGGCTAGACAATTCCCGAGACGATCTTCCCAGGGAACTCAACCTAAGGGGAGTTCCCAGTGATTTTTCCATGAGGACACCGGAGGGGAATTGGACCTATGAATTTACCATATGAACGGCCTTTTTTGAACGGGGGAATAAACATCTATGAGCCAGCTATGACTTAGGGTACCCAGGGTTTTTGAGGGTTTTGACTTATACCTATATCGAAATCTGAGAGATTACTGGGATATTAGCCATGAATCATGGACTTACCCTCTGGCAATCAAACATGGCTTGCTGGAAAATCCATCATTTTAGTTCGAGGATTTTCACAGCTAGAAATACCATAGTGGATGTTCAAGCAATGCATCTCTACTGACACCAGAGGGAAAATCCCATAAAATCCCATAACATTCCATTAAGTCCCATAAACTGTCAGTGACAAACATAACACATATATACTAAGTCCTATTACATCCCATTACGTCCTATGATATCCCATTCAATCTCAGATCTCCTTGAACTATACATGGTATTATATAGTAATGGAACGTAATGGAACTATATATATATATAACTGATTGGTGGTTTGGAACATGAATTTTATTTTCCATTTCATATGGGATGTCATCCTTCCCATTGACGAACTCATATTTTTCAAGATTGTTTTTTAACCACCAACCAGGATAATAATGATTACCATAGTGATTACCATAGGATAATAGTGATTACCATAGGATTTACCATAGGATTTACCAGATAACATATGGTATTACCCTCTGGCAAACTAACATAACTATGGAAAATCACCATGTTTAATGGGAAATTCCACTATAAATGGTCATTTTCAATAGCTATGTTAAATTACCAGAGGGTAACATATGGTATTATATAGCACTGGGATATAACATAAGTGACAGAAACCAACTGCGCTGGGCCCAGGCCTCAGATCTCCCAGATCCAGAGCTTAGCGATGAGGGACGTCCAACGGTCCCTTGGGTCCCTTGGGTCGCGAAGATTTAGGGGACGGTGGAAATGGGGACCCCAAGAATGGCTATCAAATATACAATGATTCAACCATGGATAATGAATTTGGATAAATGATTCAACCATGGTCCAGTTGATTTCTTCAAAGTGATCCATGGGGGATGCTTGCAAACTACCAAAAGTACCCTCTGGTAATTTAACATAGCTATTGAACATGGCCATTTATAGTGAGTTTTCCCATTAAAACATGTGATTTTCCATAGTTATGTTAGTTTACCAGAGGGTAGGGCTTTCCATAAATGAAGGGATCCCCAAATGGATTTTTTGTTCTTTCATGGAAAATCCGAAAATCAACTGGATTTTTTTGGGGTACCCGCATTCATGGAAACTTCCATATAGGTAAAAGTATGAGAAACTATGGGCTAAACTATGAGAAACTATGGGGTGAGTATGAGAAACTATTGGGATTTTGGAGTGCTCTATTTTCCGACAAAACCAGATACTTTATGATCTCTAGGGGAAATGCCCAATGGTAATTTCCATAATACCACTTAGGATCCATAGGTTTTGATCATGATCCATATATGACCAATTAATATGTCATCCCATATATACATACATGTATATATATATACTAGGGGATATTCCATTAATCTAACTAGGGGTATATCCCCATCTACAATGTGGGATGCACATCCAAGTATTCTCTCTATGGGAAATGAGCCATGGGAAGACAAGAAGAAACCATAGATTTGATGGGATTGCATGGGATTTCATCATGTTTTTCTTTTGTTGGCTGAATTTTGGACCTATTAATTACTTCAAAATTTTAAAACTAATGCCTATGAATTGCCTTACTCACCAATCTCTCGCGTGTATCCCGACCATATTCCTGTCTTGTGGCTTGAAACACCATGGTTTCTCCGAAAATTGGCCAGTAGAACACATGTTCTAAATAATTGAACATGTTCACAGCATTTTTGGATAACATACCTCGCTTTGTTTTTTATATCACTTGTCATTCATAGTATGTTTGGATTCATACCCTCCATTTTGTTGGTTTCCAAACCATTGAATGTGTCCCAAAATCGGTTTAGGGGGAAATCTGCAGGAAAGCCTTAACTCATTGATGGCAACCAGCGGGGTTTCCTGTAGATTTTCCCAACAAAACCAACCCAAATTGTCATTGGGTCGTTGGGATTTCGGGATAACCCAAGGACACATGTGGACACACAAAATCCTTTGTCTATCCCCACAACACCACAACATGTTTCCAAACATGAAAACCAATTGAAACATCAATGCCTATCATGTCGATATTTACAAATTACATTTGTTCAGTTTTACATACGGATTTGTCTGAGAATAGCGTGATTCTATCCAGGGTTGATCATCAGAGAAATCTATAAATGTAATAATTTCAGGGTGAATTTTTTATATTTGGACCTTTACATTATCTTATTATTGTTGACCATTGTTGCACATTGTTGCTTACATCTACATTTTTGTTTGACCATCATGGCCGGATAAATCCCCATAATTTCCAGGATGATCCAAATATTTGGATGAGTTGTAACGATCTGACTGCGACGTAACCGGAATGATAGTGGATTCGGGTAACGTTTCTGAAATGGCCGAACTTTTCAGGTTAATCAATTGCTACAATTGATCCATACATCATATGGAAGTCGTTCACAAGGCCCACATAAGGGTTTTTGATTACCAAGGCCGCCGGGTTTCAACATGAAACCCGCGAAAGTTTTTTTGTTGAGTTCGCGAAAGTATTGTTATTTTTTTTGGCGAAAGATTTAGTGGAGCGAAATTTTTTAACATGAGACCCCCGCGAAAGAGACACATTGGGTTCGCGAAAGATTCGCGAAAGTTTTTTTTTCGCGAAGAGTGGCCGTTTGCAGATGAAGGAATTTAGAACAACCGCCATATACTGTACATGATTGTACATGTAAATCCAATGTATACATGTATATATATTATATATATAATTCCAATATCTATATATACATATATAAAAGGTAAACCCAATTTCAATGTATAATCCGAATATAGTATATAACAATTTTCATATACAGACAGAGATCCGTTTGGATTTGCCATTCGTCATAACTGCACTAAGGACCCCGCTCCAGCCGTGCCCTCGGCACCGCGCCCCATACCGGCGCCGGCCGCGCGTGCGGTGCCCACGTTGCCACCGGAGCCGGCAGTGGCCACGGCGGATTCCACGTGGGGCGACAGCGTTTTACCACCACTGAAGCCGCTGCGGGAGATTTTGCTGGGAAGATCCTATGAGACTTGGATGCTGGATGTGGTTTGGAGCTTGAATTTTCTCCAATTTCAACATGTTAGATATGTGAGATATGTAAACATGATTAAGACTGTGTATGGTTTATCCATGAAACTTGTTGGATTGATGTCGATTGATGGTGGTTTTGAAGCTTTTGGAGCGTAATTATCTGGAACAATGGTGGTTCTTGGAGGTTCAATATGGTCTAGTTATGTCCAATTGCTCTATTTCGAATGTCAGGAAGAAACCACTCCTGGACATGTCCAACAATGTCAGTTTTAATCATATAAATCGACAACACCATGCAGAAAGGTGCCTAAGTTGGTAGGCATAGGCTAACGATTGGATTTATGGTAGATATGTCCAACTCCTCTGATGAGGTCATAAAACAACTTTTAAACGGGAGGGGGGGCTTTCTGTGGTGGTATGCATGTTTTACTCTCCAATTTCAACAAATGTATACATGGGTGACCATAGGTGATCATTACGTTTTGGTGGGTTCTCCCAGTTACTCAGTTCCAGAGATATTGCGTGAAGATCAACGACATAAATGAAATGGGTGAAAGTGTCTTAAGCAAAATGTCAATTGGGTGAAGTAACCATTGCAACATTTACATGTCAACTGGGATGCACATCATATGGAACCATCCGACAGCAGTTTACCACGGCTGCAGGGAGATCAACTCTTTTAGCTGCGCTTGAGCAGCCCTTAATCCCGCGCTTTTGGATGAAAGCACTGTCTAGACTGACAGATTCAGCACTGTCCTGGCATGCGATATGCTGCGATATATGGAGCAGATCTAACATGTTTTAAGCTGCAGAATGGAATGGACACTCACAGGATGGGATTGTCCGCATTGTCCGTGTATTCCCATACTACCATCCGGCAAGTGAACAGCCGGCTATGCCGAATAGCTATAATATTTACGGATGATTTGCCTGGTAGAAAAAGTCTTATTTTCCATAGCTATCTTAAAGTACCAGATAGCTGCAGCACATGAAAACCAATGTTTTTAAAGGAATCAACTGGAACATTGCAGCACATTTCCTATCAAACATGGTTCTTTTTGCATAATTCTAGCCGCACAGAGTCGCAAGCCAACTTCAATGGAGAGGTTGGACGTAAGATCAGATCCATTTCTGTCTGTTTTGTTTCTTCATGTTCTACATCTGTTTATTCACGAGTCTTTCGGTCTGATCAGTCAACAGTCCACTGATGTTCCCAGTTTAAGCCGGAAGGTCCGCAGGAAGTCCCTCACTTTTTCACGGGGAATACATGGATCCAAGCGTAGATGTTCATCCAGCCCAGCATCGTTGTAAACTGCCAAGGCCACTCGCGAGGAGCCATGTTTCTGTGCTGTTTGGGTCAAGCTTGGATGGGAACTTTAGCATTTGTTTTTCCTTTGCTATGTTACTGTTTGGGGGTACATATGTATATATATAATATATAGATGATATATTATAGTATTATGATATATATATATAATGTTATTTATATTATATATATGTAAATATGTTGTGTCATATATATATATTATCACATTACATTACATTACATTGCATTACATTATATTATGATATATTATTATATTATATTATATTATATTATATTGTATTATATTGTATTATATTATGCTATTTACATTGTATTATATTGTATTACATTGTATTATATTGTCTTGTATTATGTTATATTACTGTATATATTGTGTCATATATATATACGTATATATATATATTATTTTGTATTATACTATATTTATTTTATTTTATTATATTTCATTATATTGTAATATATGGAGTTAGTTTTACCATAAATCATAGTATATGATAATGTATTATATTCTGTCATATTACATGTCATTAATGTATATTCAGTATATTATGGTCTGTTTTATTGTATTATATATTATTGTTATGTTATCTTTGTTTTCTTATGTATTACTTATTATGCTTTCTTATATGCTATGTTATATTATTATCGTATCTTATCTTATCTTATATTATATTGAATTATTTTCATTATATTTTTTGATTGTATTAAGATTATATTGTATTATTGTATTGTGTTGTGTTGTGTTGTATTGTATTGTATATTATATATAACTATATAAATTATATATATATGTACGTTCACCTAACCAGCTGCTTAAAAAAAATGGAGGGCAGAGTGTCTAAGCCTTGAGGTTGCAAACCAGCATGGGTATAGAACCAGGAAATATTGGTATGTAACCAGCAAAAACATTCGGTATATTTTGTGACATTGAAACCCAATGCTATAAACCTGAGCTTCGGGATTGTGTATGAATTTTTAAGCATGCTAAAGCCATAGATCCTGAAGCCTCCGATCTCATCCCGGGCAGGAGTTTACGGATTGTACCAACGAGGTCAGGGATTTAATCCTGGATTTGCAAAAGCATCCCAGAGTGGCCCGGTTGCGGCGCTGCGGAGCTGCGCTGGTTGGGGTGACTGGTTGGGGTTTCAATGGGGTTTCCAAAAATGGGAGTAGCCTAAATGGATTGTTTATAATGGAAAATCCGAAAATAAAATGGATGATTTAGGGGTACCCCCATTCGGAAACATCCAAATCATGAAAATCAAGGAAATTGCCAGTGTTCTTTTCTTTTCTTTATAGTTATGATTTACTCTTTCATAGGTCAGAACATCTGGATTTTTCTGGGGAACGGCAATGTAGAAAGTGACTCGCAACATTTTGGATTGTCAGGTGCCGGACTTTGGTGAAAGGTTGGTTCAGCTTCCACGACGCTGTAAACAAATGATTTGGGGATGTTTCAAAGCCTAGTATTATTACCATATTTGGTGTTTTTTTACGTCCTCTTTTGCCAGCAATCTTAGGGTCCCATCCGGGCACCAGGGTTTTGACCCTTAAGTTTGGATAACCTGAGTTGTCCATTACTCCCATCCCCCTAGGCACTCTGCGGGGGCTAATGTTATGAGGGACTATTTTAGTTGATTGAACCATATAATTTCATGGTCTATCCTGAAGATAGAATCTTGGAACCAGCAACCACCAAATTGATTTTGGGAAGGTCTCCATGGCTTATTTCATACTTACCTTTGCATCTCAGTCTTGAGATCTCCAAGCTTCACTTGGTTGGAGGGTCGGTGATTTATGCGTTTTTATGTCCAATAATTAATATTTCAATATTTGAGATGATTTCAACACCTGACTTCAATCAAAGTCACTAGTGTGTTTTGTCCCAAACTTTGGTGTCCAAACTTTTCCACCGGTTTTGCCCATATCTTCCCCTCATTTTTCAGTTGTCATGGATTGGTTTTTCCCTTCCCCATATGCCCCATGCCTTCAAGTCGTCACCTGGGAACTGCCCAGAACTTGTACATAAAGATGCGGCCGGTGCCGCCCTTTGATCCGCTCCTTGGACGGGATGGGCTACTTATGGCTACTGAGGAATCGAGGATTTTGAGCCAATTCAAGTGTTGAATAGTCATTGATCATCAAACAAACCACTATATTTCGTGAGATCTTCAAGTTCTATCAGATTCTATCAGATTCTATCATTCTATCTTTTTGGCCTTGCTACTTTTTTCCATTAAACAAGGAGAAGTTGTGTAAGGATATCACAGAAAATCATGGGCTGTGCCATGTTTCCCGTGGATCCCGGGATGAATCCGTAGTATGCATTTGCTGTTGAACATCCGGGTCAATTCATGTCTTTTTGCATGTGTTATGGGTTGTCTGGCTTGGTCCGGCTTGGTTGTACTTTTGCGTGGTCAAACCCTGTGTAATATAAGTTTCTCTATGGTTTGATCAAATTTTGCCCATCCTCCCAGAAACAGGGTACACCTCCAAGAAATTTGCTGCAGACTTTTCTGTTTCTGGATTTTTTCTGGTTCTGTATCCCCATTCTATCCGAAAAGGTGCAACATTTCGCTAGCCAAACTTGAAAAAACCGCACTGGGCTGAGGAATGGTCGGAGCTATGAAGTCTGATCGTCTGGCACCCGGCAGGCCTGGCATGAGCACCACCACCACGAGCCCCGCCGAAGGATGCCCAGATATTTTCACTGATGATTTTTCCAGTTGGAGTTCCATGGCAGATAAGAAATGAGAATCGTTTCCTTCCAAGAGTTCAAGAAATAAATGGATGTTACCACCAAACATTGTGATTTCACAGACGAAACAGATGTTTTCTTGGGACAGGGCTTGGGATTAATCTATGCCAAAAAAAGGACATGAGATTTGGCACGCCATGTAGAACCTCTGAGGCATCGTGGCACCTCACTGGTTGAATGATAAAACAAGTGCTGGCTCCGGTGAAACGTGGCTGGCTGGAAAATCCATTCGTTAATATATCTGCTTGGTTTGCAACATGTTTTTTTTTCCAAATATATTGGGAATAATGATCCCAATTGACTAATATTTTTTAGAGGGGTTGAAACCACCAACCAGATGAATATATGATTTTAATTTTAATTTATATGTGTTTTACCAGCTGTAAACTCCCGTTTAAAACGGTGATATCTTCCATTCCACGTTTGATTGCCAGAGAGTAAGTTGCTTCATAACTCGAATAACTATGGTTCAAGGTCGATACATCGTACTATTAATTGGGTCTAAAAATCAACTTAAATAGCTAGGGGGGGCAACCGATCATAGCATAGGACATGACTTCGCCAGGATCCACGGTTGGTTGCAGTGACTATCACCCGGTGTGTTTGGACAGAGGTCGTGGTTCGGTAGTGAACTTCGTAGGAATGGCTCAAAGTGATTGACCGAGATTCGGAAACTACTTGAAAACTGAAAACCCCAACAAATTGTTTCGAAAATTATTTTCCTAGCTTTGTAATGATAGCCAATGATGGCCGCTGATAGCACTAGTAGCAAGTTGCAAGTGAAAAATGTGGATACTGACCAACACAACACAGAGATTTGTCCAACACAATAGAGATGGGAATGCATCGCCACGACGGAAAAAAAAAAACCTGGCTCCACACATCAAAGAGATGGTCAAATTTGTTTTTTTAAGCCTCATGTTATTTTGTGTTCTGAATTGGTTGGTGGGGAACGCCATTTGAGTTTTTGATACCATCGTGTCCAATATGGTTGTTTTTTTAAGCTATTATCATTATATCACATCCTCCAATTATTTTTGCTATACCAACTTATTTTTGGGCTGTTCCAACCACTCTTGTTTTTTTTTGGTAAATGTGTTTCTATATTCAGCTACATTTATCTCATTGTATTTGGTGTGCCCAGCAACCCATAGCATTTTGGGGTCGCAACAGCGTCGTTCGGTCAGTCACAGAGCCCAAAAGCGCCGCCAAAAAGGGGCGCAGAAATTGGGCCCAGCTGCAACGCTCCGGATGGATTGCCGTCCCAAAGGGCTCCTGAAATGGACGAAAAGTTATTGGAATAATGGTGTGTGTGTGGGTTAATGCTTACTTAGTACTTAGCCATGGGATTAGCTGGACTGGTTAGCAAGTGGATTATAAACCACTCCATTTACAAACTGGCTAAGTCATCCCCAAATGACCTCGTTGATCCTTATTGCAGCTTGGTGAATTCTTATAGTTTCAGGAAAGTCATGAAGAGCAGGGGACGTGATCCGACAAAGTTCTATGTTGTTTGGTCCGTTTGGGGATGTTTTACCCTCTGGTAATTTAACATAGCTATGGAAAATCACAATTTTTAATGGGAAAATCCACTATAAATGGCCATTTTCAATAGCTATGTTAAATTACCAGAGGGTATGTTCTTTGGCACTGCCATTGTCGTTCCGGTCGTGTTTCATCGGGCACTGCCGATTCCCGGCTGAGAATCGAGACTGAGTTTCGGGATGGGCATGGGGATTATTGGAATGGGTCGGATTGCCCTAGCAATGCTGGTTGGTGGGTTGGAACATGGCTGTTATTTTTCCATAAAAAAAATGGGATGTATTGGGATGTCATCCTTCCCATTGACGAACTCCATCATTTTTCAAGTTGGTTTTTTAACCACCAACCAGAATCAGGCTAACCCGGGTTTTTCATCCATGTTGACTGGATCAGGCTTTCGGGTTGAATCCATGTTGACTGGTTAGGTCCATTCAGTGAAAATTGGCGCAAAATATCTGCAGGATGGTTGAAATTTTCGTGAAATCTTCAGGTACTCATTGCTCGACCCATAACTTGTACTCAGGTCCCTCCCTTGTCCAGGTATACCGTCGGCTACCGTCTGGCCATCTAACCGATCTAACCTGGCCCCTGGTTTGATGACGCACGTTATCCCATCCAACATCTACAGGATCCGAAATCTATTATCATAGATGTATCATGATATAGCGACAACATATTATCATAAATATAGATCAATATCCACGGTATCCACGGATACGGTCGTTACGGTCGAAATCAGTAGTGGCAAGGTTCTTGAAAAAAAAATTGGCCGAAAAATCCTGGGGTAGGAAAATTCTGCGCTCCAAAAAAGTGATAATTAAGTTGAATCAATCTGAGAATTGGATGTTGATAACTGTACCACATTTTACCTGGATAGGTGTTGATCAAAGCCAATTTGAATAACTTGTCTTGACAGGAGAGTGTTTCCATGTTGAACCGATGTGTTTCCTCCATACCTCTCGCAGGCCGGTGTGATATGGTTACATCTCTGCAAGCAGAGAGCTCCAACATGCTCTCATCTCATTCTGAAATTCTCAATGACAAGAAACCAGCAGTGTTTCGTTATAGTCATAGTCTTGTCGAAAATCAGCCTCTTGTCGGTGGTTCCATGTTGTTTGCCGTTTTCAATGATGTCTATTCCCATAAGTTTGAGACCCCCGCAGTACCAGCGGCTGCTGCTTTAAGTCTGTATATGTCTTTGGATTTGCTTCTCACCTGAAGCCACCCTAAAGTACTTTCCAGTAGTCAAACATGACCATGGAAAAGACTTGTCATAAAAATAGATGATGTTCCCAGTTATTTCATGTTATTTCCACCTAGATTTCTGTGTAAATTCCCATGCCGAGGTTTGATTCCCATAGATGTGAGTTTATCCCAAAAAAATCTTGGGATCATCTTCTTACAAAAACCATTGGGTTAACCCGACAGGTTTGCATCGAATTGGTTTTCTACCTGCTCATGGGCCTTGCTGGCTACGTGACTCGGCCACCTCGGTTTTTCATCATGGAGCCGATGATCCTATGATGATCCTTAAGTTGGCTTATAACTTGTGTTGCCCTGTGGTTATTTACCGAATTTAACGGTTTGCGAACTGGAAAATCACCATTTTTAATAGGTAAATCATCATAAATCATCATACATCATCTATAAATGGGCCATTTTCCATACTATGTTACTGTAAATAATCAGAGGGTAATAGATTAACTATGGTTAATTAATGAGTGTTAATCAACCAGAATGAAGACTAGATTGAGTATTGGTTAAATCGTGTTAATCAACCATGGTTTATGGATGTTTATGGAGATGTAGATATAACTATCGTACCCACCTTATAAGGGGACCTCAAATCACCTGGAAAAACCAGGTGAATTGCTGTCGTTCAATGCAACCAGGTATGAAAACAGTAGTAAATTTGGGTTCATACTCACTTATGGTGATGGTAAGTTGTGTAGATAGTTCAGAATTTGCTATTGAACCCATGCAATAGACTCTTGTTGGCCCAAACATGTAGGTCATGTGCTCATCAGAGAAAATGTTGCCAAACACCAAAGGTGGCTAATTGGCTGACCGCCTCGCCCGGTGCGGCTCAGGTCTCATTTCGAGGCTTCACGGAACAGGACTTCATCTTGAACTACCGCAACGATGACATGATGATGTTTTCAGTGCGTGGCTGGACTTGTACCATCTACATTACATCTACAAAAACAGCAATTCAATGCAATATATATATAATTTATATTAATGGCGCTTTTTCATGCTTTTTCCCATGGTTTTCTTGCACCGGTTTTCAAACCAGTCCTGAAATTGGTAGCCACATTGCCATGGCTTCCCCAACAGAATCACCATGTCGGTGCATCGGCCTAGGCTGCATCTATGGTATTGTGGTTTGCCTGGGTGCTCCCATCAATCTCTCTCCAGCTGCCACTGGACCTACATGGACCTACTGTCAAGACTCACATTTTGGGGGCTCTGTTTTTCGAAGGACCTGATCATCATTTGACAGAAATTCGGTCCGTCAGATTTTGGGGCTAAAAGAAAAGTAAGACCCTGGGACCACAGATGTTTGTTGATCATGTTGGAATCATCTTTTTTTTTGGTTCCGTCATTTTGACCCAAAAAAAACCGCTGGTTTTTCGACGCCCTGGATGATCGCTGCCAAGGCATGGATAGTGCCTGCAAAGCCAATTAACCTGAGGGTCTTGTAGTTTTTGCATGTACATTCGCATGAACCGGCTACATATATAAAGCATATACATATACATATACATATATATATATACATACACTATCGATTCAGTTTCTGGTTGGTACATTGCATTACTATACATTACACATTACATATCTTGTGGTTTCAATGGCACACAATTCACGTGCGTCTTTCCCCAACAATAGTGAACTCGATGAAGAATCCATCTTAAAACATCCATCTTCAACCTCATTTCAGGTTTGAATATGTTTGAATTGATATTTCTACTTTCGTTGATATATTCCGTTTTAATCATATTTTAATGTGGATTTTGCGTAATTTTTCAAGGCAAACAGCCCATCTTTAAGGCGTTTCCTGCCTGCGCGCGTCGGCAAAATCTGAGGCTTCCAGCATCCAAGGCTTGCTGGGAAGCCGCGGAGGGCGAGATCGGCGCAGGCGAGGATGTTCCGGGAGAGGTGTCAAACTGAAGATCTTAGTAAGTTATACCCTCTGGTTATTTAACAGTTTGCCATGGAAAATCGCCATTTTTAATAGGTAAACCTTTATAAATGGTGTTATGACTAACAGTTTGCCATGGAAAATCACCATGTTTAAGAGGTAAAGCTTCTATTTCTATGGTTCTTAGGCCTATTTTTGCTGTATATACCCTCTGGTTGTTTAAGATAGCCATGGAAAATTGCTTATTTATAGATGAAACACATTCGAACCATTCCAAAACCACATAATGAACATAAAGCAGAACATAAATGATAGGCGGTTTATCCATTATTTATAGGATTTCAACCATCCTTTTGGTGGTGCAGGATTTCGCAACCATCTACCGTAAGTTATATATGTTACGAATTATAGATCTATCTTATCGAACTATGTTCCTGTTCATCTCCCCAGTAAGTTATAGATGTTATGAGATAGTGTGATATCACACTTTTGGTTATAGATAGATATGATAGTTTGGGTTATAGATAGATGTGATAGTTGACAGATAATTATCTATAGTCATATTATAAAACACACTTGTTATAATTAATCTATTAAAAAAATGTTATAACATTCCTACTAATCATAATAGTTATAGTAGTTATCCTGCTACTACTATGTTATTTTTATTGTTTTTTTTTTTAACTATGGTCCATGGTAGTTTTTTTTTTTATGATTAATTAATAAATACTTTAATCATACTTAGTTTGTATATGTTTGTATATTACTCAATATGTGTTAAAACCATCTATCATTATATATAGTATAGTAGCTACTAATAGGAACTTAGTAAAGAAACAACGATTATAATTATTATTTGTACTCAGTGAAGTACTATTGATTATAGTGAATTCAACTAATTAATGGTGACGATGAATATCTATAGTGAATCTATAGTATGATTTAACAATGATAGTACATTCCATATTCACTAGTAAATAGTATATCTACTAAGTTATATTAAGTTACTATTTGTTGAATTGTAGTGATTTACTATCAATTACAGTTAGCATGTTCCTGTTACTATTAATGCCATGAAGCGTTCCTGTCCTGTATTAATGGTAATATTCACTGTTTATTGATGAGTCATTAATATTCCTAGGTATTGTCACAATTTATATTCTAAGAGTGGGGACATATATTCCTAGCCATTAATATTCACTAGTTTTTATATATGTAGTTATAATAGTATATTTAGTTATTAATAATCCTTTTTATATGTATCACTATGTTTTTGCATAGAAAATTAACATGTAATATAGTCATCCCCAGAGGGAAAAATACATTATCACGAAGTATATATATATATATATATATATATTTGTAACATTGAGCACGAAGGTAGCCTGTCCTATTTAGTATATAACATCAATTATGTCAGTTAATATATGATAATGGAATTAATATCAATTGTATATAACATCAATGATACTATATATAACATCTATTTACATATAACATCACTAATTATATAACAGTCCTGTGAATATTAGTGTTTGTTCGGGCATGGATTTAAGTGTATCTAAATGTATTTGAGAACTACTGACAAATTTACTAACAAATGGAATAGATAAAGGTATGTTATCACCAGATTGTCTGATATATTCCTGTACCGGCCCGCCTCAAAATGGAGTATACCACCATATACCACCTACATGTTCTTTTTTTTGAAAAGGAAAATGAATGATGAAACAGTGGATTTTGGGGTATTTTCATTTGCAGACAAAGCCATATCATATGTATGACTTAATGTATGTTATATCTGTCCTAGATGAACATGTGATTATAAGGTGGTGAAACAAGCTTTATGTTATTTGGTTGGTGGTTTGGAGCATTTTTTTTACATATATTGGGAACTATCATCCCAACTGACTAATATTTTTCAGATGGGTTGAAACCACCAACCAGTTATGATACAGTCCTCATGAATAATTAGATATCCTTTGCTAGGTCAAAGTGTTGGGGAACTTCATGGCCCATGGAGCATACCTGGCCCCCTTTATCTATTTGCTATTGAAGCTATCACCCATTGATAGACAAGTTACCCGATAAAAATGAATATTTTCTATGGCTATCTCAAACTACCAGAGGGTAAAATCTCATGTTCATGAATTTGTTTCAAGTGTTTGACTTTCCATTATTTCAGATGAGGATGTATTTGATTGTGCATTGAATACAAATAAATGTTTGTTCTCAATCATTATGTTTGCCATGGGTAAATACAGGGCAAATTGTCCATTTGTGTAAATGGTCATCAATTGATGGTCATCGGGATTTATATATCCATGATAAGGACTTTCTTGTATGGAATGGATGACTATACCACACATACACCATGGCAATTTGAACAGCGCAATTACATTATTACATGAGACAGTACATACATAATAAATATATATATATATATATATATACAATGGTGTATAATGCTCCAGAGTATATAATATAAATATATATATATGTACATACACAACATGCAGATGTTTGCAATTACATAACATGCTCTGGCGAAATCTTTGGGTGAATCAAAACGAGCTCTCTCCGACGCCACTGGAATATGATGGTAAGGGTAACTGTGCACCAATGGGGGAACTTTTCAGGTGAATTGATCCAGATTTTATATGATTTTATGCTGATAAGGTCGACATGGATATTCGATATCGCCTATGCCCAAATGGAACACAGCTGTGTTTGATCCATTACCATCCCCCATGATTTACGACGGCGAATGCGACGTGTGTCAGGCACTTCATGGTTGTGACCAGCATTATTGAAACTTGGCACGGAATATCACGGAATTATCGCAGGCTTGTCGCAACCTGAGGTGGTTCTTGGTTTCAAAGAGTTTCTATCAGTTACCCTCAAACCTGAACTAAGATAGATGTGGTTTAAATCCACCATTTGCAGATGATTTCCTAGAGAATCCAACGGTTTTCCACATTTATATTAGTTTACCCTAGGGTACCCGCCTTGATATATGTTAGAATGCAAGTGCACAGACATGCCAAGATTTGATGGGAAAAAGATGCAGAAATCTCAGTATATAACGTGATAAAACCATGTAATAGTTGATTAAAAAAAACAAACACACACACAAACAATAGTTTTTTTGGTTTAGCACAGTAATTGGAAGTGCACCTCATTTTACCACAATTCTTTGAAGTGAAACATAGTGAAACTCATGATGATACTATTGATTTAACAGTCTGCCATGAAAAGTCACCATTTCTGATAGCTAAAACATGGACGTAAATAGTTTTCATTGCACATTGTTACTGGAGGGTCAACAAAATCGTAGCAATGTTGTGGTCCTTGGGACGTTTCAGCTTTGCTTGAAGGGCAGAGTACCCCAACATATTATGATTTATCAGATGTTCGGTTACTATAATAATTATAGTAACCCAAAACAAGAGATACAATGAAAAACAAACACATAATGTTGTCTGACCAATAGTGATATCTTGTCAATAGTAGAAACATTTTTCCGCAACTCCAATTTTTCTCCAATACTAAAAGTCAATTAGCTCTATTTACTTTTAGTATTGCCAAAAGAGT
>Ga0126342_10007915_pt1 | contig 18996 bp, 12 predicted proteins | sample Cyp1metagenome_FD_92528 | JGI IMG/M metagenome (GOLD analysis project Ga0126342, IMG submission 92528) | Coral microbial communities from Lord Howe Island, Old Settlement Bay, Australia - Cyphastrea 1 metagenome | ecosystem: Host-associated > Invertebrates > Cnidaria > Coral ... | reverse complement strand
TTATATTATATATTAAATTATATTATATATTATATATTATATATTATATTATATATTATATGTTATATATTATATTATATTATATTTTGTTACATTATATTATATTATATATTAAATACTATATTATATATTATAGATTTATATTATTTTATTTTGTGTAATACTATATATTATATCATATATTGTATTATATATTATATTATCTTATATTCTTATATTATACTATTATATATTATTATATTATATTATCGTATATTATTGTATATTTATATATATAATATACGTAATTTTATTGATTATTATTCTATAAAGGAGAGATTTGGGTAGTATAACACGACACCCGAACAAATCATCGAGCAGCAGGCGTTTAGCAGTGGCTGTGCTCTGTTGATCATTCCATTTTCAGGACTGAATGATGTCAACTATGATATGACGCACAGGCGAACGCCCTTACTTTCCGTACCCCATCCATCTAGTGTTTATGTAGTGTTTATTTCATCTCTTCCGCCTGGCAAGCTGACATGAGACAGCAAAGTGCTACCTGAGACAACTTAGGGCTTTCACCCAGTACTCTCCGGTAATCAAACCGTTTAAACCTGGAAGATGTCCCATTTACAAGCGTTTGCAGATGAATTTCCCAGCTATAAACCCCCCATGATCGATTTTCCAGCCACCTGAGGACGAGGAATCTGAGGATGAGGAAGAACCTGCAGAAGACTCCCAGTCACTGGGTTGCTCAATGATGCTCAATGGGGATACCCCAAGCTCGCTTGATGGTTGAATTCATGAAAAATCCCATTCAAATGGATGATTTAGGGGTACCACCATTTTAGGAAATACTCATGTCTATACATTTACAATATAGACATGTCCTATCTTTTTTTGGGGTTCCTCAATGATCCTCAATGTGGGGCATTCCGCACTAAGTTTGCGAGGGAAAAGTGAGGCATAGGCAACCAGTCTGGATTTGTCTCAAAACTGGTGGCGGGCTTCCAATTTACGGCTATTTGAAGGAACATGATGATGAACCATGGAATGTTTTAATACTTTGAGGTTCCACAATCCTTAAACAAAGCCTTGAAAGCTGACGGTGAAATCTTCATTTCTCATGGTCAAACCAGGATCACCCCAAAAGAACCTATGGTTAGTGGTTAAATCATGTTCAATCATGTTAAGTCATGTTAAATCCTCATTTTTGGTTGGTTAAGCCACGTTTAAGCACCATGTTCTCACTTTTTCCTATGTTTTTTTGGGGGATTCCAGCCACCCTTCCGGGAAGGGTAAGCCGGGCCTTTCTCTCGCCGACCTCGACCACGCCGCCGGCCACGGCTGCGGCTCCGCCTCAGCAAACTGTTAAGAATTGGAGGGTTCATAATTATGATCTATCTGGGCAAATTATAATAATTCACTAACCTGAATTAAGGCCATTTTGGGATGATTCCCCTTACTAACCATGATTTCCAGTGAGGTCGTAGTGAGGTCGTTATAATTTACCCAGATCTATTATGATCGAAGTCTGAAAATAGTATATAGTTTCATAATATACCATAGTATTTATGGTATAACTATGATATATTATGATATACTATTACCATAGATAGCATCTATTACCATATATCATAGTGTACCCCATTCCACTGGATGATCAAAAAATAGTGAAAGGTTCACACCCGCCTGCGGCTGGAGTCCCGCCGCTTGCGACTCACCATGGCCGCCGCAAGCGGCCTCGCGGCCGCTGCACCTGGTCGGTGGTTTCAACCAACCCCTCTGAAAAATGATGGTTAATGATGATTAATAATCATCTGGTTGGTGGTATACCTATCAACCTACCATTGTGGTTAATATACTATTTTCATAATGGTTAATGATGATGGTTAATGATGGTTTATAACCATCCGGTTGGTGGTTTTTCGCCCTACCCCTCTGAAAAATGATGGACTGAGTTCGTCAGTTGGGATGATTTTCCATTCCCAACTGTTTCTGGAAAGTCATAAATTTCCATGGTTCCAAACCACCAACCAGCCATTATTCATCATAATTAACCATATTAAATCAATATTCCAAAGGTCTGAGAATCATCTGTCAATATCCCTAAATCCACGGGATCATCATCATTACCATAACAAAAATATGCTATTTTCGGTTTGATGGGAGCCCATTTTTTCAGACACACCAAGGAAAATCACCTGTTCTCCTTGGGAAAATCACATTTCCTGAGACTTCAGGTCAGAAAAATAAGGGATGATAACTGGGTTTCTCTGAGAACCCTAAATCCACTGATTCATGGTCGCGTTACATCGTGTTCCCCTTTTTCATTGCCATCAAAACGTGGCCCGTCTGCTGAGGGCCCCACACTATGATGTCTTCATCTGATGGTGAGCCCAAATGTTTTTTAGGCACGGCGTGAGACAAATCGATGCGCAAGCGACACACACACACAGCCTGCAGTGAATTCAGATCTTTAGTATCAACATGAGTCAACATGTGTCAACTATTCTTTGCAAGCGCTTTCGCCACTATCTTTCACTCAGCATGAATCATCAAATATGATACAGTGTAATACAGTAAATGTGGCTTAAGCTCATCTGACACCGGTAGTACCTATCCGATCAGAGAACAAAAGACTGATCAAGATTCTGATTCTCAACGATCTCAAACGAGATTTCATGTTCACTGACACGACTTACCAAGTGCAAGTATGTTTGGTGTTCCAAATGAGTGCCTTTTCTGGCCCATGAGCTCACCTTCTTTCCCGCCCCCAAAAATGTGATGGTCTCAATTTCCGCGGGAAAAGTCAAATCATTATTAACCATTATTAACAATCATTATTAACAATCATTACTTACAAATCATTATTAACGGTTATTTGCCATTATATTATTAACCATCATCATTAACCATTATTAACCATTAAATGACTATTAATAACCATTCTTAACACCATTATCAACACCATTAACATAGTAATCCAAACACACAATTCCACCACAGTTCATGGCATTTCTGGCTAAATTCACCATCATCCGACGGGTTACAAGGTGGGACAAAAAACCCGGCACTGTTCATCCAATAATCCACATTATCATTATTTTTTGGCGAAGTCAGCATGAACCATCATTAACCATTCATAAGACCATCATTAACACCATGATTAACACCATCATTATATAACAAATAGATACAAATAGAATACTCAACCATCATTAAATGGATTAACCATCATTAAATGGATTAATTATCATTATGTAATGACCATCATTATTATCATTATCATATATGTTATCATCATTAACAGTCATTAACACCGCCATTCACATATACACAAATCGAATTATTAAAATTATCATTAACACCACTATAAACACCATGACAAAAGAATGCACCATGACTATCATCAACCACTGGTTGGTGGGAAATTTTCCTGCTGGGAAAGGTATACCTGCCCCTCTGAAAAATATGACTTCCTCAGTTGGTGTTATTATTCCCAATATATGTTTAACCATCTTGAAAAATATGAAAGTCAGTTGGGATGATGATTGTTCCATATATGATGGACAAAATCATCCATTCATGTTCCAAATTCATGTTCCAAACCACCAATCAGAAATAGTTTGATATAGGTGATCTTGACAGATCAATTCCATGGTTCCAAGCCACCAACCAGTTACTAATAATTCACCATTATTAACCAGTATTAACCATGAATAATCCCCAAAAATCCCCATTAATAATCCCATGTTCCACACCACCAACCAGCTTTACATACTGGGTACATAACCATCAACCAGACCACCACTAGCCATCATGAACCATAGGATTAACATGGATCTGGGTAAATTATAATAATTCACTAACCTGAAATAAGGCCATTTGGGGATGATTCCCCTTACTAACCATGATTCCAGTGAGGTCGCAGTGAGGTCGTTATAATTTACCCAGATGGATTAATCATCACTAACCATTATTAACAATTATTAACCACCATTAACCACCATTAACCATCATTAACCATAGGATTAACATGGATTAACCATCATTAACCACCAACCAGACCATTAACCAATCGAATCCTCCAACCACACGGACTGACCGAGAAAAACCGAGGCTCCGACCCGCTCCGGAGCCTGGGTCGCATGGAAGCAGCGCCCCAAAGCGCCCGACAGGCCCTGGAACGTTGTTTCGGACGGAGTTTGGTCATCAATTTTTTATGTCGTTTTAATAATTGTTTCAGGGGATTGGAATGGGTTTCATGAGTTTTAGTGAGTTTAAAGAGGATTTTCATGGGATTTCATAGTGCGTTTTAAGTTTTTGTTATAGGAATTTTGATGGGATTTAGTGGGATTTTCATGGTATATGTTGGGATCTAATGGGACATAGGATTTGAATGGGATTTTACCATGGGACCATTGAAACTGAACTCAAATACATCTGAAAAATGGAAAAAAACACACTAAAACACATCGAAATCAACAAACTCCCGAAGATCGGCTTGTTTCATCACGGTTGACCAATGGGAGGACGGGATGTTACATCAAATCAATCAATATAGTGGGAGGTTAACCCATGCCAACTAAATATTTGATCGGGATGGTGGCACCAATTAGAGATTTAATGGATTTTAATGGTATTTCTTACCAACCATAAATGGGGATGTAATGGTAATTTTTGATGGGATGTATAAGCAACGATTAGGGGTACCCGCAAGGGTGTCCTCAAACATGGCTGGCTAGAAAATCCCCGAACTTAATGCAGGTTGCTAGCTGGGAATATCATCGAACTATTTTTTGTGTTTTTTCCATTGCCATGTTTGACTACCAGAGGGTATGATATATATATATATATATATAATTACATATCATATATCTGGGTAAATTATAATGTTTCACTAACCTGAATTAAGATACTTAAGGGCATTTGGGGTTGAGTTCCCTAAAATAAACCATGATTTCCAGTGAGGGAGAACAGTGAGGTCGTGATGAAATTTACCCCGAGATAAATAACATGTACAGTACCTTTGGCAAGCCTGGATGAATTCTCAACCAAATCTCAAGATTCTCCCAAATCAACAAAATCCTCCTTTCCGGCGCCTGTCTTTTTCCTCGGAGACCTATACAGGAGAATTGGGTGTTTCTGAAAACGATGCATCCCCCAATATTTGGTGGTTCATCAGAAAAACTTAGACAAACCATGACATAGTCAACCATCAATCTCCGCAGCATGGTTTTTGATGACACCGAAGCATCAATCAAAAAATTATCTAGGAAAAACATGGAAAAACCATCTGGTCTTGTCTGAAAATAGGGCCCCCCCATTTTTCCCAGTTAATCATAATTTCCCCTCTTCAAAGTACCGTATCAGGGGGGTACACCATGGATATACACCATTTTCAGACAGACCCTATAATATGGAGGTTTCCTAAAATGGGCACCCATTTTAGCGGATGGATTATAGTGGAAAATCCCACATGGAAAAAAAACATGAAGAACACGTTCCTGGTGAATCCCACTTGTGTTCAAAAGCCTGCTGGCCGAGGTCCCTTCAGAAACTGCCTGGTTGAGAACGGGATATAACATGATAATCCCCAATATGTAAAGGGTAGTACAACCCCACATCATCATAAAAACAACAGGGAAATTGATGATGCTATGTAATCCAAACATCCAAGCACACTATAATTGATAATGCAAGAACATAAAAATGGATAAACAAGTCCGGAAACCATGGGTATATCAGCAAATTCTTCTAGGTACTTGCAGGGCCCCTAATCCCATACAGTATGGTTGCCTAAAATTGGCCATATCTAGGTCATGGGACTATTTTCGCATCCAAAATTAGATTTAATATTTAGTAATTTAGTATTGAACTATCAAAAACTTAAAGATATCAAAAGCTTATCGAAACTCATGGGTTCGGCGGTTCGCCCAGATGGGAAAGATTGGTCCCAGACCCACCTGCAAAAGCTCTTCCAGGTCTGCACGACTGACCAGTGCTGCAGCACGTGGTCGGCAGACCAAGCCATGTGAACAGAGTAGGCCTTGCAGAAACTAACGACCCCTGAGGAGACCAACGAAACATTGAGTTTTTTTGGGCTTTTGTTAACAGAAAACCCTGGGTATATATATATATATGTTTATATATATATATATATGATTATACAAATACAATGCGGGGATTCCAGCACATGTTCCCATCATCAATTTCTGTGACAAATTCCAAATGAGGCTGAAAGAATTCACCAGCAACGCCTGGGATTTAAGCAAAAAAACATGGGGATTGGCCAGTTCAACCAGCAAGAAAGAGAACTAAAACAACCAAATACACACGGTTATTGAGGAAAATAACGGGGAAAATGACCACCTGACATAGAAAAACTCCTACAAGTACCGGATTTCAAGGGCTTGAGCTTCACCAGTAATGAGCCACCAGATGCCATGCTGGAGCTTTTCGCATCTGAAAAACAAATCCAAAACACAAGAGCCAGCAACACTCAGCCCCAATCCATGTCGCTCTCTGAATATCAAACGTTGATCAACGTCTCATGGCACCTCCAAGGAATGTCAACTGCTTCACTTTGGGAAGTGTGACCTGCGGTAGGCTTCAAAACAGATCAAACCAGCTGATCCTGGCAGATCAGAAACATTGTCCCCCACCGACGAAATTTCTCGAAAAAAAAACACCTCAGATTATGCTGCCTCTTTGAAACTTTAACGTAGTCGAACTAGAACTCTGTCTATGACCAGCAACGAACCCCAGGATTGGCTACTCGGCTCATGCTCTGACTACGCTTAGGAAGGGCCGCGCCTCTTTCACATCAGGTGGCACGTCCACTGTGGGTGCTTCTCCAGCTACCACCTTGTTGGCCACGGGTTACGTGTGGGGTTACCGTCGTGGCCGGCTGGGTCTGCTGGGTGCAGTTCTACTCAAAGGTGGATAATTACATATTATGAATATGATATATGATATATATATATATATTTATTAATTTATATATATATTAATATATCACCATAGTTATGTTATACATTTTTGTATACCCACAAAAAAATACAGTAATTTCAACTGCACTTCCAAGATATGATCTCAGGAGTGCAAAAAATGCCATCGGGAAGTGGCTTTTCGCTCAGGTTATGCCAAACCATTCAGGACCCAACCTCTTCATCAGATGCCTCGTCTGCACCATCGGCAATCCTTGGTGTTCAACAGGTTGAATCAACATGAACGTTGGAAAAAACACGTCATTCATTATGTATATAGATGGATATGGAAATGATATGGATAGCATATCAAATGCATATAATATGACATAGTACCATTATATATATATATATATGATATGATATGATATGTAACAAAATAGACACACTACATAGTATAGATAAGGTCCAAGGTGTATCATGTTCCGCCTTGATCTGACGGAACCTCAATGCAGTCTGTACAGTCAGCATGACTCGCCGAGTCTGGAACGGAGTACCAAATCTGTACTCGCGCACCTGGGAGTGATGGCAAATGGTTTCAAAGGGGCTTGAGTCAAGAAGTTATTAAAATGCCCTGGAACCTTCCGAATTGATTACTAGAAAATGATCTACTATACTTCAAGATGATACAACTTTCTTCTGTCAACCGGAAGATCTTTGTAAAATAGGAACCCAACCAAAATAACCAATTTCGATAGGAAAAAATGATGAGTAAATTATAATATTTCACGAACCTGAATCTTGCGGCCAATTTGGGGATGAGTTCCCTGAAATAAACCATGATTTCCAGGCTTAGGGAGAACAGCGAGGTCGTGATGAAATTTACCCAGAATAATGTATGTTTTTTCCTATGCAGATCTTCTCCCGCCTCTTGCACGAAGTGCCGCCAAAGCTGCTGCCTCAGGCGATGGACTTCTTTCAATCAGAGAGATCAAAAACACATGTTCAAAAACAACTAATCTAACTATACTATAACTACAGTATAGATTCTAGATCAGTACCAGCATCCTTTTTTCATACTCTAACTATAGATGGAATTTTCTAATCTCACAGAATCCAGTAATTTTAGTCTAAACCCCCCAGTAGAGGCCTGTCGTTAAAGGATCCGAAAAGTGTCAGGTCGGGAGCTCCGGGCGGTGACAGGTCGGGAGCTTCCCCCACGGCCTCCAACGTGAGATGAAACATGCGATGTGTCTGAGATTTATCTGGTATTTAAGGATATATCATGCTATATTTAAGGATGTTGTACACATATTGGTTGATATATTATATGATATATTATATGATATATTATGACATATTTAGACAAACCTAAACTGGTTGGTGGTTGAGCCCTACCCCTCTGAAAAATGATGGACTGAAAGTCAGTTGGGATGATGACATTCCCAACTGAATGGAAAAGTAAAATTCATGTTCCAAACCACCAACCAGATGATATATTGGGATGTTGTACACATATTGATCTTTGATGACTTTTGGAAGAATTCGGCTGTTTCTTCATGTTTTTGAGACATAATCAAATAAATTGGGACTTTGGGGATGCACAATTCTTCAAATTTCAGGATGTTTACCTACCAGAATAGTCCACGAACATGTCACAAGTACTGGGAGGTTGCATTCCTGCGGAAGCTCCACTAGACGCGGCACTCACTCGAACAAGGTCTGTTTCACTGCCAGGTTAGGTCAAGAAGATGTCGAGCAGCAATTATGAAAAAGTGGGAATTGGATGGAATTGGCAGCATTGCCCAACTCTTCGTAAGATAGTCATTTTTCAAAATGGAGACAGACCCCTTTTCACCATTGCTGACGCCACATTCTGACGGAACCACGCAACTCTTGGGGGCCTTTCTCCAGCGATTCAACTGTCGTTGCGAGACCCACACCTTGAAGAAAAGAATGCCATGGGAAAATAAGATATTGGTCTGCAGCTGTCACAAGGCGTTACAACAACATACAGTATCCAATGTTCATCAATTTTTGGACTTTCAGCAAATACTACGAGTGAGAAGAATATCATCGAAAATACCTTGGGGTAAACATACAAAAAGATGTGGAAAACCCATGCTTTCCTGTCCGGTTTCCATGATCAGGAAGGTACTTCGAGTATCCAGTTACGATCTGCGGAATGATCCTCAAAGTATACCAAACAATCCACTACACGAACCATCATTAACCCATTCTTCACCATAATTCATCAGTACAAATTATTCATCGCATGAACAAATCCCATTCATAAGCCAAGCCCCTACGGATCCCAATTCTTATAAATCAAATTGAGCCATTCTTTCAGGCGGCGGCCTGATCCTCTGTTCCACCGGACCGGGCTGACCGGCCGCAATGTTCGGGTCCTGACCAGCCGTCTCCACTCGATTGCGAACTTCCGTGACGCTATACCTGGAGCTAAGGAGGTCACACCATTCCAGCGCGCCCTGGGTTTGGCGCAATGTAAGAAAACACCGTGGGATGCCATCGGAAAAAAAAAGGATTCATCGTGGTTTTATAGGTTTTATTTATGCTTCATCATGGTTAATCATTGCTAAGAATGGTTCATAATGATGTCATAATGGATTATTTCATCATGATTAAGAGCTATGGGCATCGATTCTATGGCATCCAATGGGTGATGAAATTTTGAGACCCGAGCCTCGTCCCCTGAATCTTCGCCTTCAGCTCGAACTCTCGGCTGAAGTGCCTAAGTCACAGCGGAAGCTGGGGTAAAAAAAGTCCCTGGCTTTCGACTTGTCGTTTTTTTAAACAGGTCCTGTTGTTGCTGTGAAAGTTAGACAGTTAGCCTGCGATCCGATTTTCAGGCAAAGACCTTCCTACTGAGACATTGACATGCTATGATTTGATATGAAATAAATTACTCATTCAATCATGTATGAAAGGGCGACCATGACAATCATTCTATCACATTCCTGCGGTGCTTGTCAGATGGCTTTGTTCACTTGACAAAAAATGTGAGCTGCCTAAACAGGTTGACAAAAAGGTTCCTCGATATTGTCAACATAGGTGCTTAGTGCTTAGTGTGGCAAATGTCAAACAGCAAGATGCACTCATACAAGGAGCTCATCCATATCTCTCGGATTTGCGATGCAAGAACCCCAAAACATCAAACATCAAACACATTCCCCCATTGCATTCCCCATGTTGATTTCCGGCAAAGTGCGTTGACTCAACTTGACCTTTATAATCATAGCTAACCAAATACATCCTGCAAATGTCCCTCAAGTTGGAATATTTAAAGTCATCAACCATCATAAAATCCCTCAAACCCAGCTGAACCCCGTGCAGAAAGGTCCAAGGTAATTTTTTTTAGCCAGGGCGCTTAAACGCTTTAAATACAAGCTGCGCAACCTGCGAGACGCAGGCAACTGAGATGGATTTTGAGCATCAAAAATGAGGGAAAAAACATGGTTTCAATGTTCTGGGATGCCGCCGGAAAACCTGGCTGATGCCACATGATGCCTGCTTTCACCAGCTTCATCAACATGCGACTGATCATGTCATCCTTAAATGATCTCTCACAACCCCTTAACAGCTATGGTTCAGAATTTTCCGGGCATTCCCCCAGTTTTCCAACACGGATCAACAGCCAATAAGCCTAGAGGCCACATTTTTCAATCAACTGCTGGAGTCCCCCAAGTCTGACCCAACCTCACCCTCCAGAAAAACCTAGCAACATAGGTATCTGGAAAACAAGCTCTTTCCCCAGAAAAATGATCTTCATGGTGGGTTTACCATGTCCTTCCATGTTGTTTTGTTAGTTATTGTTAGTTGAATTCTATAGCTTCATAGGTTTTTAGGAGGGCATGCACATATACACATATGTATATATGTATGTGTATAAATATGTTTGTGTATGTGTATGCACATATGCAGATATTATAATTAGATATCAATAGCTGTGGAATTGTCTGAAGATGGGGCACCCCCAGACTACCTACTTTCGCATGCACACCAGGTGAGGCCCCCCCAGTTAGAAGTTGGTTGATAGACCTACTAGCTATAGATATATCATGATATATCCACCACAAACCAAAGTTAAACCTCGTTGTCTTCACCAATTTTGCTATCGATCGCCTCTCACCGTCTGTCATAACGAGATCTGAATCCCCAGCCCATCACCCTCTCGCCTCGTCGTTTATGGCTTCATCTGCTTGCAGAAGGGTCGAGGAATCCAAGCCGCCATGCTGACCACCCACCTCAGTGTGGAAATTTGCGATTCTGAAGCACCAAACATGGGAGTTGCGAATAAAGGAGGACATCAAGAGCAAATAAAGCTGGTTGGTGGTATACCTACCCCTCTGAAAAATATGACTTCGTCAGTTGGGATGATGAAATTCCCAATATATGGAAAGTCATAAAATTCAAACCAACAACCAGAAAGGATTCTCAGTTCCCCCGTTTTTGTTCAGATATGCATTGGTGCTGTTCCATCGCACATCTGTTTCGACAAAATCTACATGTCGTTTGACAAAGATTCATAGAGTTTAGGGATAAATGTGCCTGGGATTGTCTAGGATACTTGTAGGAATTACAGCCCCGGTGAAGATGCTTCCATGTCTGGTCAACAAGATCTTGCCACTGGGATTTTCCAGGATTTGGAACGAACCAATGGTGAATTACTGTATAGACTATATATATATATACTTGGTGGCTCATCCCACGAATCCTAGGTAGGATATATACCTGTTTTTTTCAGTGAGATAAGTAGGGTTAATCCACTGAAACAACTAGGGTGAACTAACTTATTTAGGATTCATGGGATTAGCTTCCAACTGCAGAGATTATCGATTTTCTGAACAAACTACGACTCATTTTTTGGTGCAATATATAACGCTTCATGCATCAACAGATCATCACATATATATATATAATACAACACACATCAACAAACCTCATTTCTTCATTGTTGATGATTCCCCAGTGTTCATCGTCATCTGCCGTGGGTCGGGCCTGCGCTAAAGCAGCAGTTGGAAGCAGCTTCACCTGCAAATGGGGGACTGGTTCTGGAAAACAACCAACAGCATGATCACAATTGCTGATGTTGCTGCGGGTTGTCTGAACATAAGCCCTAAATTGAGGGAACATGGATGAATCATCATGTCCATTCATGTCCTCGTTTTTCCCAGGGTTTTCCCCATGAAATCCCGATTAGAGATCCCTATGTAAACATAGCTGGTTGGTGCTATACCTACCCCTCTGAAAAATGAGTCAGTTGGGATGATGAAATTCCCAATATATGGAAAGTCATAAAATTCCATGGTTCCAGTCACCACCAATCAGTAAACGTAGCCATGAGCCATGTCGCCATGTCCCTTGAGAATAGCCATGAACCCGGCATCCTTGGTACCTCCCCACACCAAATGGCCAAGGGATCGATGGCCACAGGACAATTCCTTGGGTGATCAGCACATGACCTTCCTGGGAACCCAGATAACCCAGATACCCCCAAAAATGTGGAGTTTACCCATCAGGAATGATGGTTAATAATGATTAATAATTGTTAATAATGGTTAACAATGGTCAAACATGCTAAAATCATGTTACATATATGGATAATCATTGTGATTTATGATGGATAATGGTTCATGGTGATGCTGATTCATGGTGATAATCACCCTCTGAAAAAACTACCATGTGGGAAAACAAAACACCATTTGTAGATCATATCTTTTTGTTGGTTTACCCTAGGGTATCCAAAAATGATCCAAACAAGTCATACGACCGGAAAACTGTGAGGCTATAGCCGGTGCATAGCTTCTGTTTTCGTTCAGTCAGAATTTGGATGATGTCATTCGGAGGTTTCTATAATTTGCTAAAAAATCATTCCCGTAAAAAGGCCATGTGAATCTGAGAACACATCTATGGACAATTAATGGACATAAAACACAGCCCTGGCCATCCTGAAAAAAACATGTGCTACATCCTCCAGAAATGTCAGCTTGCTGTCATCATGTGGTTCATGATTCCACCTGACCAACTTGGGGGTTCATCCCAAAGGTAAGTTGGAAATAACCATGTCATAAGCCACTTTTGAGATTGATAAATAATGATATCTATATATATATATATACAATCGAGCAATATTCTGGATAAATCATGATATATATATATATATATATACAATTAATCAGCTATACATTACAATATAGTACATTACATCTAACTTATGCATGATTTCCCACAGTTGGAGAAGGGTTACAAATGGGTTGCCACCGATACACGGACGCCAAGCCGACAAACCGGGCGGCGGCCCCTTGAGCATCGCAGCCGCATAGGTGGGAGCCACGATCTGGAAGCAGGGGCAGTTCACATGATGTTGGTTTAAGTTTTATTTTTCCAAACCAAAAGCATGTAGAGACACCAAGGTTATGGGACTTCGATTGGGGTTTCCTACGTAAAATCTTCCTCAAAAACATCCATTCACCAAGTCTGGAACATATTCATCGTTGCTGGCTGCTGCTCCATCATCCCCAAGATGTTGGAGATGGTACCACATACTATCAACCAACAGGGCTTTTCAACATCCCAACTAACCATGATATTCCCATGATTTGTTGGCAAGGTTAAACCTCCACTAATAAGTACTAAGTATACAAACACAATTCATACCATTCAATCTGTCTGGCTTTGTGCCATTGTCCTAATGCACCAAGCCAAAATTTTGTGCCGTTCGGTTCGGAGATGATTCCCCCAATCCTCCCAAAAATATTCCCATTCGCCATCATTCCCCACCATTTCTGCCAGTGAAATCACCATCAAACAGATGAAGAAAAAAAACATGTTTGCTCCCAAATATCTGCTGGTCAAGTCCCATTTATCTGAGTAAATGATAATCTTTCACTAAATTAAGACCATATCCCATAGGATCCATGTATGCTATATATGCTAACATTTGGGGTATATTGATGGTAAATGTATGTAAATGTTACCATATATACCATACATGGATCCTATGGGTATTGGGATGATTCCCCTTAACCATGATTCCAGGCTTCGGGAGAACAGGCTTCGGTCGTTATTCACCCAGATTTATAGATGATTTCCCCAGCTACAAACCTCCGTTTAGTTGGGTCAATGGCCATGTCAGGAACCGATTGATTGGAGGTACCTATGGTACCTACTATATATAAGGCCTATGTTTCAGGCCTATGTTTCAGGGAATATCTGAATATCCCCATAAAATATGGTCAGAAATATGAAACAGTCAGTACATCAATAGGATCCTGAAGATCTCCAATTGATCTGGGGATTTCCCATGGCCACCAGGACAGTGACCGAGCGACAGATGCATCCCCCTCCAGGATATTCTGCAAGGTCCGGTCTTCGCCACGTAGAAATCTGCATTCGCCACTGATTGGGAACATATGGGGGGTTCCATAAATGGGGAATCCCGAAATGGATCAAAATGGATTGGTTTCTAATGGAAAATCCTATTAAAACGGATGATTTAGGGGTAGCCCCATGGATTGGAAACCTCCATATAGCGATAACATCAATGGAATCAATGGGATTCTTGAATATTCTCATGGTCATGGTAGATGAACTAGATTTAATAGGATATAGAATCAGCAGTCTATGATATTACTGGTATTTCATGAGCTACTACCATCCCACAAACTGACATAGACATAGACTCTGAAGACTGACATAGACATAGACTGTGAAGACAGCCAATTTTTAGTGGAAACTAATCTTCCAAAGCCATATTTGGCAGGGTCTATGTATGTTGATTTGGGGGAGGGTAGCGATATTAGCAGGATTTCATGGGTAACAATATGTAACAATCAAACGTTGCTTGATTTTCCCATCTAGCAACCTCCATTTAGTTCAGGGATTTTCCAATTGCCATGTTTGATGACACTGAAGGCTACAACCGTTGAAGAAACTGACCGTTGAACGCTCAGTCTTTTCCGTAACGTTTTCACCGCAACCCCAAGAATCCCTCAGTATGATCATAGCATATATCATATCATAGCATATACAGTGTATATATGTATATATACATCTATATATACATACACATATATATATATATTATATACTATACATATATATGACATAATATCATTGCCAATTCATTTTGGTCTTTTCATGTCGTTGGACCCTTCCCCGCGTCCCAAGCCGGCGTACGGCGTACGGCGTACCTTTCCAGCCAAACGGCTGGCACGAAGCTCAAGTCAAGCCGTTGGCCTGGGACCATCGAGGTGTTGTAGACACCGGGTTTACAAGGGGGGTAAATATTAGGGTAAACGGATTCCGGATTGATCATATTGATCTGATTATGAATATAGATCTGAATAACATGAATCAACATGAATAGATCCAATACAATCAGGCCTTTCCTGATTGGGGGCAATCTTGGCCAATGTCACAAACCATCCTGAATCGTCCTGAATTTTTCGGTTGATGGCATTTATATTTATGGCATTGGATAGCCCTATGACTTGGATGATGTTTATTATGTTTATTGTGACCCCAAAAATAACGATTTGTAATATATGTTAATGAGATAGTTTAGTATGGCGTTGGGTTTATATAGACATTGGAATAGTTGGCTAGTGGCTAAGACATCCTTAGTAGAAATCCATATATATATATATATATATATTCCCATTCTATTACAGATATAAATCATACATAAATCCATATAAAGTCCCATTATGTCCATTATGATCATTCTGATAGTTGCTCCAGAGGTGATGACTCGTGCAGCGCTGCTGACCTTCTGCCAGCCCCACCGCATGCTGGCGCAAGGCTTCTGCCAAGCCTCAACCCGGGACCCGGTGGGCGCTGTTCAAAGTTCTAGTGGCAAGTTACAGTAAAATTCTTGTATACATAAATGTATAATAAATGTATAAATGTATACCTTGTATATCCCTACTATGTATCGTTCTGTATAGCTACTATATATATATATGTATATTGTATATATATATATATGAATCTATATGAATCTATATGAATCTATATGATGTATATATATGTTCCCAAAGGATTCCTGCACTGGAGAATCGAAACTCCACCCTAAACCCATGCTGTGGCTCCGGACACGTCACCGCTCGGCGACGTTCCCCAACGAAACGCTCCACAGCCTGGGTGGAACGGCAGGATCTCAGACCGGGAACTGAAGATTGCTGGCACACTTAGATTTATGGAATATCCTATTCATAGTGACTTATATCATCTTATATCATGGATTTTTGCTAACTCAAACTGAATATCATAAGAATATGTCTATAGAGTTATCTTCATGGGTTTAAACAGATTCAAAAAGAGGGTTCTGAAGCACTTAGGATTCTGGGGATGCACATCCAAGAATGGATCTACTCCAGCTTTTCTAGCCATTCACTCTATCACCTCCGAGATAGTCAGAGTGATATCTATCCCCTCGGGAAACTAAATTGGAGCAACTGAGGCATCCCAACTTTTGGATGCAGTGCAACACCAATTTGGGCATGTATGCAGAGTGTGCTTCTGACTGTCAATGTTTCAGGATTGGGAGGACTCTTGGTCAAGACTTCATTCCTACTGAATCAAAGCCGATGCACTTTCTAAGACCTTTGGTTTGATGGCTTCCTTTATGGATGTGTTGGCTTCCCGCCCCGAAAACGCCCTCGGCGTGACGTGTGTGGCCCGGACCAGGGAATTGGATTCAAATTCCTTGCGCTGTCGTCGCAATTCTGTGTTGTGCTCATCCTCAGCAACTGAAAAGCTGTGGTGTCATAAACCCCCAAAACATCACCGGGTGGCATGTTTACCATCCCCAAATTGTAGGTTTATAATGGTTTATATAGGTTTATGGCATTGGGGTTCCCACAGATGAGCCAAGTGAAAAAAATAGTTTAAGCATGTTTAAGCCAACAAGAATTTGATGAATCAAGTGCCTGTGAATGAGGCATTGATGAGTCAAACCATCAAGGAGTAGTGTGCAAGAATGGGACAATTGTCAATCCAAACGTCAAAGACAAGCCTCTCTGACGTTCGCTTGCACCTTCCATTCTATTCATCATCTTTCCAACACTGAAGATCTCTGAAGCAAATCGTATCAGCAAAACTTGTTTAGCTTCACTAGTCTAAACAACCATCGCACCAACATCCGTCAGAGTCGCGAGGGTACCCCCCAAATTCAATTATCCCTTTTCCACCTGAAAAACTTCTATAAACTGGTGCAACTTCCCCCATCTTGGACAACCCCACATCATATTACTGGTTGATGCTTGTATATCCCATGATATTCACATGATATTCCGATATCCCCAATAGAATCCATTGTTCATTGTTTGAACCACCAAATGTTGGTTGCATAAATCCCATTCAATCACTGTTTTTGTTGCTTACTGTAAATCCTATTAAATCACAATTTTTGTTGCTTAAATCCTATTAAATCACAATTTTTGTTGAATAAATCCTATTAAATCACAATTTTTGTTGCTTAAATTCTATTAAATCACAATTTTTGTTGCTTAAATCCTATTAAATCACAATTTTTGTTGCATCATAAATCCCATTAAATCATCATTTTTGTTGCATAAATCCCATGAACTCAGCAGTTCAACAGGATTGGACTCGGTCCCCCACCACGCAGCGCTGCAACTCCTCCGACAGCGGAGGACCCCGTCGCGGCTTCTGTGGCGACTCCCGGCGACCCTGGCAAAGTTGGCCTGGCTTTCGCTGGCAAAATTTAAGGGTTACTGGTTGGTTGTGGATTAACCATATACAGTGGATTAACATGTTAATACATGAGCCAATGGTTATCAGTGGATTAACCAGTGAATATCACTATCAGTTAATTACTGGTTCATATGATGGCAAAAGTATATTGGTTAATCCACTGATGATATTCAACTGGCTGTTGCCAGGACATATTATAAGAAATGGCCAGTGAATAAGGGATAATGGGGGATTTTTGTTGGTCTTATGGTTGATGATTGTTAGGGGATTCTACTACCCAACGGGTTGATTGTAGGGGAAAAAAACTACCCAGTTACTGGAGGACTCTGCCCAATTCTTGGGGTAATTTGGGGTATAGTTTTTTCATGTTTTTTTGCTGGAGATCGTAAATTGGATGTATCTACCCAATATAGGGTCGGAGTGTCAGGGCTAATTTCAGGGAAGATCCCCACAAAATATGGCCTGAAAAATGGTACAGTACCTCCAGTTTAGGTACCTGAAATGGCCATTGAGTTTTGGTCAGCCAAGTCTTCATCACCTACCGGCATGGGCTATCACATGTACCATGGTCAATATCAGTTGTCAAGATAAGAGTGTATATAACCCCCAAATCAATCTATGACAAATCTGGGTAGACTATAAATCTGGACTAACAAATATCAATATATCTGACTATCTGCGCTATGGACTATCTGACTATCATATATGGGTCTGTGTGAAAATGGGGTATGCCCGGTTAAGATGCTATTTAATAGGGAAAATAATGAATGATAAACCAAAGGATTTGGAACAATGCCCCTGCCCAAATGAATGTGGGGAATCTATAATTCACAGACCTGAGATAATGCATAAAAAAAATCACCTGTATGATAAATAATATTACAGTAAGAATAATATATTCTTCTGGATAATGTCTGTTATATTTCACTCACCTGAAACGTGAAACGTTATTCAGGAGAGTTACCTCTACAAATCCCATCATTCCAGAGAGCTCGACATCCTAAGTCGTTGTAAATTACCCAAATATATCATACATAAATAAATGTGTATGTATATATATATAAATATGTATATGTATGTATGTATGTCTGTATGTATGTATGTCTGTATGTATGTATGTCTGTATGTCTGTATGTCTGTATGTATGTATGTATGTATGTCTGTATGTCTGTATGTCTGTGTGTCTGTGTGTCTGTGTCTGTCTGTCTGTGTGTCTGTGTGTCTGTCTGTCTGTCTGTCTGTCTGTATGTATGTATGTATGTATGTATGCATGTATGCATGTATGCATGTATGCATGTATGCATGTATGCATGTATGCATGTATGCATGTATGCATGTATGT
>Ga0126342_10007914_pt1 | contig 18999 bp, 20 predicted proteins | sample Cyp1metagenome_FD_92528 | JGI IMG/M metagenome (GOLD analysis project Ga0126342, IMG submission 92528) | Coral microbial communities from Lord Howe Island, Old Settlement Bay, Australia - Cyphastrea 1 metagenome | ecosystem: Host-associated > Invertebrates > Cnidaria > Coral ... | reverse complement strand
TTACAAGGAAAACGCGCCGCGCCACATAGTACATGTTTTTCCCTCGTACGGGGGCCCCCCCCCCCTTGAGAGGCGGACCGAGACATAACCGGCCCAAACTCTTGCCCTTGCACCCCCCGCCCCCTAATACTTGCTACGCAAGGGGGAACTCAGGTAGCTCACCGCTACCTTTCGAGATCTGTCCACATTGTGTTTATATATATATACGTATGTATGTATGTATGTATATATATATAGACAGTATATGTCCGATGTCCAGTCGCAAGTGTGTCGCGTTGGTCAAAAGAGGGCCTCATGATTCAGAAGCAACCAAGCAAAGCACCTCTCAAATTCAGAAGTGTTGCAGTGCTAACCTGCATCACCCTGTCTGTGATGCGCAGGATAATCAAGAGAGTCGATTCATGAAGTAAAGATCGTCCAAGACCGCCCCCACCAACACCTTTTAGTGTTTTTCAGTCTTGAGTATCCAACTTTGCAAGTACTGTCTCCGCTTGTTTTGCACCCCCTTGGATCCCAGAGTTATCCACCAACACATACCGTCCAGCGATCCAACCTGGGCTGGAAAATACTTGCTGAAGTATCATGAAATATCCATTACAAATGAATTGTCCATTGCCCCTCAAAAAGTGAAAATAGTAATTTATTTCCACTGACTTTCCCATGTTTTCCGTCAGAAAGTGCACTGTTCATGATTTTCCCCTGGTGTTTCCCAATGTATCCTCCCATTTTTCCATGGAAAATCAACCGTTTTTCCAGCGATTCTTCCCTGGTTCCCTGCCTCCCGTGCTGCCCAGCGCAGCAAGGACCGTCCCGCCCCACGCCCTCGGGCGTCTTTGGCCACTGCCAGCTGTAGGACGCAGAGCGATCGCCCCCGAAAGCGAAAGACCAGAAAACCAATGACTTTGTCCTGTGGAATAATCTGGGTATATAGACATAGGAAATAGGAAATCTGGGTATAGATAGATCGATGGATAGATAGGACCTGCCTGCCGAATGATTACTTTTGGCTATAGACACAGGAGATATACATAACATGTGGGAAAACTAATCATAGAATCTAGCCAATGGAAAGCATAGATTGCTATCGATTACCCTATGGTAAACTAACAGATTGCGAACTGGTACCAATGACCAATTTCTAGTTGATTTACCTATTAAAATGGTGATGTTCGATTACTATTGGCTATTGCTATTATGATTATATACTACCAACGACAATGGAAATATACAGAAATATGGTAAATCTCATCATAGAGTCTAGCCCCTGGAAAGCATAGATTGCTATTGATTACCCTCTGGTAAACTAACAGTATGCAAACTGGTACAAATGACCAATCTCTAGTTGATTTACCTATTAAAATTGTGATGTTCGATTACTATTGGCTATTGCTATTATGATTACTACCATAGACCATGGAAATATACGGAAATATGGGAAATCTAACCATAGAATCTAGCCAGTGGAAATCATAGATTGTTGTTGCTATTAGCCATTATTGCCATGATTGCCACCCATGCTTATTAGTCCCATCATCGTTATGATAAGTTAATGGCTAGTTGTCATAGTGCTTGTAACCAGTAGCAGCTCTTGTATCTGATAGCGCTTACTTGTATGTGTTTGTAATTATTCGTAATTACGAGTATGTTATTTAGTAATGGAATCATCTGTATGTACTGAAAAAATATGGTAGAAACATGGTTAGCAGTTCCAATAAGTAACTACTTATGTATACCTTGCAGGATTTATAGTCACGGCGCGTCATACAGAAGAAACCTAAGATGATGGACAATTATTAACCAAATTATTGAGCTTAAATTCTATTTGCCCAGAATCCAGAAGGGATGTAACAAGGACATACAAGGACTATGAGCATGGCCATCGCGCCTTGAGGAGTGCTGGACTGTCACACTGCATCGGCTTCAATCAGCCATCATGAAATGGTGAACCCTTCCCCCTAACATTAAACACCCCCTTAGAAACCATGGTTTAGTAGGGAAATTCCACATAATTGGGACCATTTATGGGGTGTTTAATTTAAAGGTGATGGGATTATATCTTGAATCTGGATTTTGAAACAGCTCGAAACCCTGCAAAGGTGTCTGATTTTGAGGGTCTTAGTTCGCAATTACTATGCGTTTGGACAAGAGTTTTCTTCAAGCACATGTTTTGGATATGCTTTTACGCTCTGCATGGCTCATCTCTGTTTTACACAAGACTTTCCAACTCTTTCAAACAAAGAGCCAGTGACGCAAGTGCACGAGATCTAGTGGTATAGCATGATGTAGCATCAAGTCGGCGATGGGCAAGGGCAAGAAAATATAGTGACGTAGCACATACCAGAACGCCTCTTCTTCAGAACGTTAGTGCACCCCACTAGCCCCACTCCTTACCCAAGTGCAAGACAAGATCTAGTAACGTAGCAGAAACCAGAACGCCTCTTCATGCCTCTTCTTCAGAGCGTTAGTACACCCCACCCCAGTACCCCTAACCCAACTGCAAGACAAGAAATGGCGACGTAGCATCAAGCCGGTGGGCAAGTGCAAGAGAAGATCTAGTGACGTAGCAGAAACCAGAACGCCTCTTCTTCAGAACGTTAATGCGCTCCACTACACCCACCCCTCACCCAAGTGCAAGACAAGATCTAGTAACGTAGCAGAAACCATCTTCAGAACGTTAATGCGCCCCACCACCCCCACCCCTTACCCAAGTGCAAGACAAGATCTAGTAACGTAGCAGAAACCAGAGCGCCTCTTCATGCCTCTTCTTGAGAACGTTAGTACACCCCACCCCCCCACCCCTAACCCAACTGCAAAACAAGAAATGGTGATGTAGCATCTTATTTATCTTATTATCTTGACTCTTGACGTGGATGGCGGCCACTCGTAGCGCCGCCCATTTGAGTGTGTACCAAAAGAACTTGATACCGGATATACCGGTAGGTTACAGTATAAGACACGTCAAAAACGGAAGAACAGTTAGCTGTCAATAAAAAGAGAAAAGGATTCTGCAGGATGAAACAAACTGCGAAATGGATATTAACGTCAACAGGTTACTCGGAGGCTTATATCTGAGGGCTAACGATCGCTTGGGGCATGCGATCATCCAAGCTAAAATGGCTTCGTCATCGGTGGTACATACAGGCCATCCCAATCGCATCAGGATGGGGTTTGAAGGCGTGCGAGGTCTGTTCAAAATCTCCGGCACATATTGGCACTCCCATATCTCATGTTCCAGTGTTGAGACTTGTCCACAAGAACAGGTGATAGGCAAACCAGCCCGGTTTTGGAGACTGGCTTGCGAGACATAGCCACCGGTTGGTGATGTAGCATCAAGTCGATGGGCAAGTGCGAGACAAGATCTAGTAACGTAGCATCAAGTGGGAGAAATCAAAGAAATGATGCAAGAACAAGGAAAGCGCCCGCGCTCTTTGAGGCACGGACAACATTAACATGCCCCTCTATATGATTTACTATAGTTCCATAATTTAGGCATATGCTGTACTGGAATTGATCGTATTTGGTTCATATATTCATCAAGGCGATGTAACAGAACTAAGTCACTAAGTGTTGCACAATACTGTCAGTGTAAATCTATCAACTTGCATTGAATTTGTATGCCATGGGGATATATACTGCATTGCACGTTAGAACCAATAAAAGCCGTTAACCTGAATTGACCAGTAGTGTGAATATAGATGGACAATACTATCATCAACATCGATCTATAATATGTGTTTCCACATTTTGTGTAGAAATAACATAGACATACATGTAGTGTAGGCACATAATGAACAAACACATCGTGGCTCGTTGGGGTCCAGTTGGGGTCCGCCACTGCAGATCAGGGGTTTACCTTGTAAGATTTCAGCCATCATTCTCGTTGATTGAACTCATATTTTGTGCGGAGATGTCAGTTGATATAATACCTATCAGCATTGTGGACAATGTGAACACACAAGAATCATCAAAAACCCATTGTTATTCATGATTCATGATGATGATGATTATTATTATTTTTATTTTGAATTATTACGATGATTGTAATTGTGATTTGTATTGCGACGGCACGTTTTGCTGGCGGAGACGTAACCCTTGAAACATCAAACCCACTGTTTTTGGGCCGGAAGATTGCCCCAAAAACACCCGTCCATCCATTGCCTTGCAGTATAGGAAAGAACGTCGCTACCAATTTAATGTCCTTTTGATTTATGATGGTTTATGTGCGAATAAATTGTCTATTTAAGTGAAACAACCCTCGCAATTCTGTTCTGCCATGTTCAAAAGCTGGCTCCTTCTTGGTCTTCTGCATCAGCAGTGTCAGTCTATAGCCACTCCTCTTACTCACACGGCTGATGTAGTCCTCCATCCGATAGTGCGAAGCTATCGCCTGGCAAAACGGATGTGTTAAGGTCTGCATTGATCAAATCACATCGAATGTATGCTTCACTTCACGCATTTAAGGTCCTGTGGATCTAAACACCGTGTCAAAATCCCATGCTTCATGTCTTCCCAAAGGTTCCTTCTGCATTGTCGAGCCTGCCACAGTTTCCAAGTTGGCTTCCTGGGGGATATGTACCAAGGCTACCCTCTGGTGAACTAACATAGCAATGGAAAATGGCTATTTATAGTGGATTTTCCCATTAAGAATGGTGATTTTCCATTGCTATGTTAGTTCACCAGAGGCTACCAAGGGTCATTCTCCAAACTTGGGATCATCCCGATCATCCCTCGGGATGTTGAAATTTTCCGGCCGCATTTTCCGGCGGCCTTCGCTTGGTTCACCACGCCACTGAAGCGCGGCTCCTGTGCGGCCACGTCCTTGTTGAAGTCCCCAACGGCCTCCTCGTCACCTTCAGCGAGGTCTTCAAATCCCATGTTGTCCTCATCCAATTCCACGGGACCTACGGGACCTCAGTTGATGGGTACCAACAAGGTGTCATCAGCCCATTCGAAATGGAGGTTTATAGCTGGGAAATAATCTATAAATGGTGGATTTATGTGGATTTAATGGTGGTTTTGATGAAATAAATGGTGGATTTTAATGTGGATTTTCCATTGCAATGTTCGATTCCCAACCTTCATTTCGCGTTTGGAAGGGCTTCGCAGGTCGCATTTTGTTCTCTCCCTCCAACCTTTTGGGGTCTCTCTATCTCTATCTCTATCTCCATCTCTCTATATATATCTCTCCGTCTCTCTGTTCTCTCTTCTCTCTTCTCTCTTCTCTCTTCTCTCTTCTCTCTTCTGTCTTCTCTCTTCTCTCTTCTCTCTTCTCTCTTCTCTCTTCTCACTTCTCTCTTCTCTCTTCTCTCTTCTCTCTTCTCTCTTCTCTCTTCTCTCTTCTCTCTCCGCTGTCTGGTTTAAGATATTTCGTTCCTGGTGCAATTGATTGGTTTTACCCCTGTTCCAGCAAGAAGTGGAATATAACCTTAGGCACAAAGAAGGCAAGGCTGGAATGTCTGGACATTGTACAAATGATGTCCACTAGGGATCACCCTCCGTCAGGCCACCCCTTAGGTGTCAACTTGTGATCAAATGTCACCTGGTCAAACCCATGCTTGTGGCTTCAAAAATGCTTCAACAAAAACAGCAAACCATTTTTTCCGGGAAACTCACATCATCCCATGCTCGGGTAAACCTGACAATTTTCCATTTAGTGTGATGATTTGCCCATCTAGAAACCTCCATGGTATAGGTTCTTGTCCCATATTTTCCTACCTTTTCCCACCATGTTCCCATGATCTTCCCATTGCAACCTCCATTTATAGTGGATCTTCCCATGATTTTCCCAGTTTTTCATGGGCATTTCCCAAGGCCGGTCCCAGGCACTCACCCCCGCTTGACTGGGATGGGAAGCCTGGATCGCAGCCTCCACAGCTTCCTGGAGTTGGGATCGTTTAAAGGGCATCTGCACTTTCTATCGTTTTTCACTATATAATATATATATATATAACATTTATACATCATATAATATTATTTATTTATATATGTATATATATAATAGACCAAATATATATATAACAATAGATGCAGTATATTATATATATAATGTATACTGACTATACATTCTTACATCTTCATTTTGAAATCCATGACATGTTGCGAACATACAAGCAATCTCGGAAACTCAAGGTTCACGAAAAGGACATCGACAAATTTGGGAAGGTCCCATCGCTTACCACACGGTTGCACAAAAAATATGTATGGTAAATTTGGTGGGCATCGCTTGAAGGATATGTATTATGCACAGGTCTGAAATTACCTTCCAAGAGAGTATCGCTATCCGGGAAGGCTCTGATCCATAATGCCTAGGACCACAATGCCCAAGTACTTCAAATAGTCCAAATAGTACCAGAAAAGCAGGCTCCAAAACATCCAAAATGGGGGTTGGGAAATCTGCACAGATTAAAAACATGCGTAGTAAGACTGACTATGCATCATCGATCACAATGGTGGTTTCACATTATTTCACTGTACCTAGAAATATACTATTCCCGACGGCACACTCTTCCACGGCAAGCAAGTGAGCCGCGGATGATACCTGCCTCCACACTTGCAAACCAACACCAAATTGACAAGAACCCAACCATAGCCATGTCCATTCGGCAAATTGTCCTCCAAAGTAGTTCAAGTTCATAGGAATTCAAGAATTCGAATCTAGCCTTATGGTAAACTACATCCACATCATGTGTGTCTCATCTCAGCCGAGTCACTGATTCATCTAAGACCTCAGATTTCGCCCCCTTTGCTACCCTGAAAAATCACCAACATAGCTGTGGCCCCCTGGGATCTTTGAATTTGATTCATCTGGACGAAATATCATAACTCCCAAATCGTTTTTTTTGTGTCAATTTTAGGCCATTTGACCAATTTTCATCAATTTTACAGCTAATTACCCTACAATCAGTCAGACTCCCTACCATCATTTTACAGTTAGATCACCATTCGAATTCTCTTTTTCCTACTCGCAGCCTGGTCACCCGCCCTTGCGCACTCAGCTGCATGCCGGCCAAGGTGGCCGCACGCTCCACACGCTCCGCCTGGCGCCTCTGTGCAGCAGATACAATAGACACGCTGATGCCTCAGCGTTCCAAACGTCGCTTGCCGGGGGAAGTGGGTCTCAAGTAGGGAGTGGGCCCAACTATGGAACATCGGAATGCTTCATTTTGGTGTGACAAATAAAATTCATGTATGCAATGTATGCAATGTATGCAATGTATGCAAAAAATTGCGCACACACACACATAATATATAATATGTATGTATGCATATGTATATATAATATATTATAATATATCATGTTATGTTATGTCATGTTATATAGTAAAATATAATATTATATTTTATTATATTATATTCTGTGTGATCTGAAAGCATTCCCCCGTTGTGAACAGAAGTAATACCGACTGTCCGTCTACCGACTTTGTGTTGGAAACTTCTGCCAGGCCACACCGTGAGCATCCCAATGAAAACTCCTACCCTCCGGCAATCTAATAGGTAAGGTAATTTTTCGACTCAAATCTTCCACAGACCGGCAAGTTTCCACAGCTATGTTTGATCACCACCCCCTAAAGAAATCTCAGAGCTTACCTTTTTCAACAAGTTCCTCCTGATGTCAACGATATCCCATAAAAAAGACTCGACCTGCCGAGACCCAGATAAATTCCAAGGCCAAGCTTCATCCTCCAGCTGCGACCCCTTGATCAGAGATGCTCATATCATCCCTCAAAGGATGACCAAAAAAGGTGAGATTGATGTGATCACTTCGAATCCCATGGTCTTTCTGGATCTGCCTCGGCTGCTCGGATATTGAAATTCCATCATAATTCCATCGTTTTTTGAAGGCCACGATCATGACGTCAGACAAGGATCCAAAAGCAATAACGATAATGCATATTGGATCATATGTGTTGTATGATGATAATTATCTTGCATCTCTCTCTCCACCATTGTTGTTCATAGATGTTAACAAAATCCTTATCATCGTTTCAACTGGCTAAAAACCACATTGCAAAAAAATCATTGCATCAGATGCCTTCCAAGCAACTCTTTCAATCCAGCGCCGGTGATCCTTTCTGGTACTGTCGTTGCACTAGGCACCGATAACCCAGGCATCTGCAATTTAATCCTTGGCGTTTCGTCTGGCAGGGCATTTTTTTACACGCGGCCCTGTACCATGGTCGGCCAATGGCCAAATCCAGCCCGAAAAGATACCCAAAATGGAAGCTGCAATGATATTTATTCCATTTTTCCCATTTTCATGAAATTCAGACATTTGGAACTTGCCATTCAATTCGATGTCATGAAATCAGCAAATTGATTCAAATTCTCTGTACATGGTCACATGCAGCACATGCCATCAGAAACCCGCTGTCTAAAGATAATTTCATGTTGCTTCATGTTTCCATGAGTTTAAAAGAAAAATCAACAATAGCCACAATGTGAGGCCCCCAAGATAGCTAAGTTGGTTTATAACTCCAATAACTATGGTTTATGGTACTTATAGCCTATAGCTACTGGGGCTTTTGTTAACCAACTTATAACGTTTGGGGGCACCACATTGCAGTGTACACAGCGGTAACTATCCTCCACCCCCTTTTTTTCGGGTCAAAACAGGTCAGGTATCTGAAGATTTCGGCCGGCAACCGTCCGTGGAGGCGCCTCCCGCTGGTGCAACGACAGATAAATCTGGTGCTGGCTATCGGCCATCGGCTGCAAGGCTTCATTATCTCGCAGCTCCTAACAGCACGAGGCCAGGCGATGAATCACTTGGGTTTTCTGCAGAACATCTCCACAAAACTAAGGCGAAATCTATGAACCCCCCGGTTTGATACGCCCCTAATAGGAGTTGATGGAAGTCTCATAACATTTGATAAGCCATAATAAGGTTTGACTTGTTGCTGGGGGACCCATGGGTTTCCATGTTTTTTCCAAGTGGCCCGCCCTTGGTGCATGAGACGCTGCAGGGAGAAAGCAATGCCATGCATCTTCTCCAATCGGTTTTTCACGTCCCCCACCTGAAGTCATGGCGATTCAACATCCGAATTGATCCAAGCATCCCTTTTTGTAGCAACCTCCATAGAGATAGAACAGTAAGATCCTGTTCTATAACTTTACGATATCCGGGTTTACTATAGTGACTATAGTGACTATAGTGGCTGCTGGTCCTTCGGCCCAGATGAAACTGTATTCGGATCGCCATTCGCCAGACTTGTTGATGATAAAACAACGGCAGGGAATATCACTGGCAATTAATGTGGGTAGAACAAGGGGAACTGGTAAGTATACAATAGAAAGTCGGGACATAACACTCATGCATTGACCCCAATTCTTGGAGGTCTGTGGCACAACCCAACACCAGCATACACCAGCCATCCATGGCAAGGCCATTGTCCAAGTGCCATATGTCCTTAATATGTCCTTCATCCTTGACAAACCTAGATTTTTATCACATAAGTTGATCAAACTAAATCAACAAATCAAATCAAATACGCACACGCATGTGCGTGTGTATAATATATATATATATGCACAGTTTTTACATAGTTACAAGACACAAGTAGTCATGTTCATCTATTATAGCCGTATCGCTCATCCATATTCATCCATTACAACAATATCTATTTATCTTCATTCACATTTACATTATGGATTGAATATATATATATATGATATATGTATATATATATATATGATATATGTATATATATATATAATTATATAAATTATATATGTGTAGCCTCCGGAGTTTTCCCAGCCCACTTCTACCGGTCTTCTACCGGTCACTCCCGGTCTCGGAACGTGGCACCGTGTCTTGTGGCTGCGCTTCCACGTGGTGCTCGGCCTGCGCCCAGCGCACGCGGAGCTTCAGCGGGTGCAGGGCCCGGGTGCCGGCCATGGGCGGCGGGGTGCCCAAAGCGTCTCCTGTCGCTGCAACGGAACACGGGAGGAAATGCTGGAAGTTCACCATGAAAAGATCCTTAGTTTTTTGATGATTTAAGCATTATACAGTATATTACCCTCTGGTAAACTAACATAACTATAGAAAATCACCATTTTTAATGGAAAAACTCACTATACATGGGCCATTTTCAATAGCTATGTTAAATTATCAGAGGGTAAACATTGGGTAAAACATGATAATTTCGGATTGAAGTTCATCTGTATCAATGGCTCAGGATTTTTTATCGCATGGACACGTGGGGATTTAAGATGATTGAACGACCAAAAAATGGAGATGTTGGGATGAAACAAACAATTGGGGATTGAGGAAATTTACTGGGATGACTATGGATGACTAGTTTTTTGACTAGTTTTTTGGTCAACTAGAAATGGAGATTAGAATATATTAGAATATCCAGACTCGATTGATTTTGTTGAGATGTTTTGATGCTGAAGCTGATGCGCATTTGCCCGTACAAATAGGGGTGTGTATACTATAGATTTTTTTCCATCACCCATTTCTGGGGTGACATCAATGTAGTCATGATAAGCAATAAGAAACCAAAACCCGGCAGCAGTACTCTAAAATTGTGTCGTGAAAACAATGATAAAAGAGCATCATATAAGTACAGTGCAGTACATAGTTGCGTTTCTCTCGAGGGCTAGCAGAAAATCACACAACAATAAAAACACAAAAACAAAACAATGATCTATCGTCATTACAATCTTCTTTAGGACGAAACGCAAGGGAAAAGGCAGCAAAAGAGATGTTGGAAGAAAACGAGAACAGGATAACAAACAGAAGGAAACAAGAACATTCCCGATTCGGGCTACTGACACAAAGATGAGGGCATACAAATGCGTACAGTGTACTGTGAATACCAGCTCTGCGATGGAAGATGTTGCTGTGTGAACCTCGGTGTAAGTGTTTACTCCCTCCGTTTTTTGGACCTGGAAAACATCCTTCAATCAAACCCGCCATGCTAAATCAGTGACACAGTGAGTGCTCAGCCCGTCTCGCGTTTGACAAAGTGTGTAGATCACGGCACCCCCCATGCAACGACTGTCACCTAGGGCTTTAAGATTCAAAGTGCTCTTGGAATTTCATAGTTTCCAAGCGTTGATAAGGTGTATATAAGGTGTATATAATTTTGTCAATTTCATGGCTCTTTGATGTCAGTGAAACAATGTGAAACATACCATGATAAAATTCCATAAGCATCTACAAGTTGTTTCTCCATAAATCGGAAGAACGTCACCATTCCCATCTGGATAAATGATATCCAATTCTATCCCAGTCTATCTTCACAAAAATCCCATTATACAATCATTATACGATATCAAAAATCACCAAACTTTTGTTGGTGAAATCATGTTAAATAAATTTAAATAATGTTTTTCATAAAACCATCTCCCCCCTTCCCCTCCCCTCTTGCCCACATCCTTACATCCTTCCCCCTCCCACCACCCTCCCCCCCAAATCTCCTGTCTCCAGCTCCCCTTGATTCATCTGCACCCGCTCAGCCCAGCTGAGTCCGGCACCCCCCGGCGCCCAGGGAGTGGGGCGGATCGTAGGGGCGTCAGGGCCGCCGAAGGGGCCGGGGCCCGTGGGAGGGCCAGTATCCAGCACCTGCCATTGGAGGGGCTATAGGGGAAAACACAGTAATTATATCAAAAGGATATAGAAAAATAAGTTTCTGATATTTGAGCTTGAGGTTTGAGGTGGATCTTGACTTGGATTCTAAAGTCTTCTATTTTTGTCATGCGAATATCACATGTTAATCTTTGGGGGGCACTGTTTAAGGTTGTGATAGATTATGATAGATTATCTGTGTGTAAACTCACAGATGTTGCTGCGAAAGTTGGTCATCTGCAGGTGTTGGGGCTGTAGATCAAGTGCCCATTCAGATCGAACTATCGCGAGGTCGAAGGCCGCAATTAACTGCAGGTAGATTGTGTAGTCAGTAGTCAATCTAAAGCTGATACAGTAGAACATGGATTTGTCTGAAAATAGGATGCCCCCAAACCCCGTGGTTTATAATCATTTTCCGATTAAAGTGCGTAAATTGAGGGTTCATCCTCCAATTCCAGCCAAACCACATAGATCATACAAACATATGCGGTCTAGATACGGTTGCCATCGGTTGCCCCTGTGGTTACCCACAGTGAATATCTCATGAAATATCTCCATACCCATTTCTCTGGTGAATTCTGATGGTTTCCAGCCATCAAATCTAAACCCAAGCGCCGCACCTGTTGCGAGCGCTTCTGTCTCAAGACATCTGCCAGGCTGCTAGGTGCTGCGGTGCCTAGTGCTGGACCCGCATTTCCACCGCGCGCCACGGTGTAGCTGATGTTCAACGGTTTGTAGGCCTTCTTGCCTGATAAGGGCAGTTGAAGTGCATGAAGCATCAACTATTAGTAACTAAAGGTGGAGGAAAAGGACACGAAAAAAATCAAGTCGCAATCTGGAGATTGTGATAGCGGTGATAGCTAGCAGCTTTTTTTTAGCCTTCACCACAACTGAATGTGACATGAGTTCCCACACAAAGACGAGAAACTCTTCTCCTGAATTAATTAGCTCCCTTCCCAAGTATGCTTGAGACCCATTTGCCTAACCAACATCGCCTCTTGCCCACCAGCAAGTTAACAAAAGGTTATGAAAAACAATCATGGTTTCCCTCTAGGAAGAGATGCCTTCCATTATTGCAAATTCTCCGCATAAACATGCCAATTCATTACAGGGTAAATCATTTTATCCCAATTTTATCCATAAAAATCGACCCAACTGATGCTTCAGTTCCATCCAGCCCAGGCCTTTCTTGGCAGTGCCTGTCTGTCCGCCAGGATTGTTCAGTGTCGCTTGCGCATCCTCCTCTTCCTGCAACATTGCAGCCAGCAACGCGTCCTCAGCGAGGTGAGCTTTGAGGTTGTGGGATGTTGTGGTGCCAGGGAACTGCTTAAGATATTGATGGGATCCAAATCCATAACAGAAACTTCAAGTACACGGTACATATCTAAATAGAAAATTAGTACTAAATGAAGTTAGTTTCAATTACGGCTTGTATTCTAATAAAACGAAAAATCCTGACAGACATTAGATTTCCCCTCACACACATACATACATACATAACATAACATAACATAACATAACATTACATTACATTACATATAATACATACATATGTATATATATATATATGTACAATTATATACACATATAACTACTTCTTTTTTTTGTCTCTCTCTCTCTCTCTGCATCACTTTCGGGCAGGTTCACCACATTAATTGTCTCCATTGGCCAAATCACAATGATTCAACTGAACTTGAAGCAATTTGGGGATCCCCACCCGCATAGATCCCAAGGGTCAGCTGCGAGCTGTTCATCGGGCACGTCCGGCTGCCCATACCCCGCGGAGAAAGGCTCTGGTGCGCGAGAGGAGGTGGAGGGCTGCACATGCATTGAAGGGAAGCCGGCCGAACCTGGAGGTAGTGGCGGTGGGAGATAAATCCACCACGGATCTTCTGATTTTATGTATGTTTATGTCCAAAATGTGGATTTAGATGCAGCTCATTAATTATCAAGAATTAGGGAGCTTGACCAGGAAAAATCGGGGAGACCATCCCGGGCGCTAGATCTACCATGTCACAGCATGTCACAGCTAACAGAAAAAGGCTGCTCATGATCTTTAAAAATCTCGCACGCTGCATTTTGCTTCCTGTCGTTTCTTCACCCTTCCAGAGGACGACCGATCCTTCCCCATTTGTTTCTGTCAGGGTGCCTTCTGGCGCCTGTCTTGATGTGTTCTTGAGCTGGACGGCCAATGTAGCCCGCTCGTGCATGGCCCACTTGGGGCAGAATTCCTCACGCCAACTTGCAGCCAGTTCGCGGGTCAATATTCTATGCACGGGACAGATCTCCTACAACTGTGAATGGGAACCCTTGCAACCACATCCTTGGAGACGGATCCTAAAGTAAAATGTCCCAAGAATGGTTACAGTGCCGTGATAGTGCCATGCAAACATCTGTTTTTTCAACATGCAACCCAGTACCCCCAAGACCGCAACTGTAGACATGCCCGCGTTTTCTTGGTGAATTACGAATACCTTTTGCCTCCCTGGAACTGGCTGAATGACATCTTCTGCCGACCGAAAAAAATAGGCTCACAGGACGAATTGTGCACTCAAGCTATTATGGGAATATTATTTCGATATATGCACACACACATATATATATATATAGACGTGTATAGTAACTCCCAAACTGAAAAGAAACCATGTTTTGGTGTTTTGGACAATTCCCCATACATAAACCATCTTTAGCCACGGCTCAAAATTGGACACCAATGGGCCCGCAAAATCGGTCATGATTGGAACTGAACCATCCATGTGTGTGGTTGTTCACAGCTGAATGGCAAGCGAACAAAACATGAGTTTGTCTGATTGTGGGATAGTCTTTAAAATGTACAGTAATGAATGGTTAAGCATCATATGATCATGTTCCCTATCAACATTTGCCATAAAAATTGAGCGTACCCTTCCCAAAAGATCCGATCCAAACGTCAAATGAGGAACCATTTGAAACCACAAGCAAGCTGGCCGTCATGGGGTTATTCCCCCCATTCACAGTACTGAATTTCGACGGCACCATGAAATGCTATCCAAAAAATGGCAAACTATACAACCAATTCGATAAGGAAGCTTAAATGGAGGTTTCCTGAAAATGGGGGGGTACCCCTAAATCAATTTTTTGTTATCATTTTTTAGATCGGATGTTCCAGTAATTATAAACCATCCAGCTATTGAGGTACCCAGATTTTTGGAAACCTCCAAATCATGTTTTTCAGGGTTGCACCCTTTCATTGCCAAAAACTATTGGCGCCTGCAGCAGCTCTATGAGTTCCTTTTGCTCAGCCGCCGCCGCAGTGGACAGGAGGTACTCCTGAGCAAGGAACCCCCCTTGGAAAACCCAGTGGAAAATGAGGATGCATCAAAAACAGGAGTCATATGGTGAACTGAGCAACTTAAATTGATCATCTGATGAAATCAACTAGACTTGATGTCATTTTTTCGGAGTTTTTCAGAAAAGGTCAGGCTCTTGAAATGGAGGTCACCCCTAAAAAACCGCCATACGTCATGGAAAGGTGTGGAATCCCAACGGTTTGGGTCGGGTGGCTTTTTTGAGCCACTGGCCCCCGTCGACCACCAACATCCGTCGTATCGTCGTGAGGAATCAGTAGGAATCCCTTTAGAGTGTCTGCCGGGGAGTGAAAATGCCAAACGAATTGTGAGCAAATCACAATCTTTGAATGAGTTGAATGAGTTGAAAAAAGAAGTGGCCAGTTGTTGCACTTCACTATTTAATAGAACTCATCACCATGAAAGATGTGACTCTGAATGATTACTGGAGACAGCTGGAGACTAGAAATTGATAGCCCTTGCTTTCCCACCTTGCTTAAACCCCAACCTTCGGAGCGGCACGGCACCAAGTCTCGAGACAATCGTCGTCAAAGGGCAATTTCTTGCCTTTCATCAACTTTTCAATCTTGATCCTCGCCATCTGCGACATCTGAAAATATCTGATCAATTCTGATCAAATCTGATCAACGTGCGAATTGGCCTCACTTTTTGCTGCGAATCCTTTGAAGCTTGGGCCACACAGAGATGAGTGATCAGATCTTCATGGTGCCGCGGAGATTGGACATAGCTCGATCATCATATTTATATACATACTTTCCAAAAATAATGTAGCGATAATAAACATGATAATTGTAATAACAATGAACATAACTAACAATAACATAAAATAGCATGTTTTTTTGTATTTTTATGATATCTACGTGTGTTTTTAAAAATATTACCGTACTACTTGAAACAAAACATGCTATGTCGCTATGTTTCTGAAAGTGGTTGTGCTCACATCTCCCAGCAAATGTGAAGTACTTCACGGCCAAGCCGCGGAACTTTGCTCAGCCTTTTTTGAGGTCAGACTGCACCAGCAATGTCCCCATCTCATTCCCATCTCATTCCCATCTCATTCCCATCTCAAAGCTAAGGTGGAACTCCAAGAAATTGAGCCTCCTGGACATATTGCTTCAACTCCCTGGCGACCTGAAGTCCCAGGTCAGGGTGACTTTTTTGGTGACATGTCACGCCACGAGTCACAAGCCTGGCACCCTAAAAATCCCATAAAATACCTGACTAATGGTTGTGTGTGCCCCCCAAATATCGTATTAAGATGTATTAAGAGGTTTTGACCCATCCCCATACCTGAGACCACCAAAATCCACCAACCACATCAACCACTCAGTTGTTTATTACTCGTTTGGCATGCCCTTGGCTCCTGACTTCATCGTACGGTCGGTCAGTAGAGAGCCTTGGAAGGCGTCCAAGCCATGTCAGTCAGGATTGGTTGGTTGAATTGGAATTGTGCGTTCAACATTTGGGTGTGTCTGAAAATAGTGTACCCCTAAACCCAATGGTTAATGATCATTATCCCTATTAAATGGCTATAATTGGGAATATACATACCCCTGCACATTTACCCCCCTGACCCAAGGCAACCATTTTGTAAGGGACCCAGGAGTTAACCTTACAAACATCCAGGGTTAGGGGTTTACAAAATGGGCTGGGTACCAGGCTTGGTGTGATTCCCCAGCAAACACCGGTGAACCCCTGGTTCCTGGACATGGCCAAGATTTCAATACCCTTTTTTGCACTGCCTGAAATGAACCCAAAATTGCGTTATGAAATGATTGGCCCCGAGTTCATTTTGAAGAAAGTTGGCTCTTACAAAATGATTCGCCCAGCAAAAAACACGCTTTTTACAAAATGGCATGGTTGACCAGAAAAATAATTCCTCGCCGAAAAACTCACGGCACAGGCCGCTATCTTCGAAGTCCCGCAGGCGCGGGCCCATGGACAAAGCAAAATAATTCCTCCAAGGCTGGCTGGTGTGGGGACAGCAGGGAGTTGGCATTCCCAAGAATCCACGTCCATATCATCCATCGAATCGGCCCACTCAAGCCCAAGGAATCCAAGGAATAAGATCGAAGCATTGAAACAAATACGAAGCCTGGCTTTGTTCGGCACAATGATGCCTGGCCTGTGATTCATCAAGATCCCATCTTGAAACACTGAAAGCAATCACAAAGTGACCCTCTAAGGTGCAAAAACCCACCAAGATCATCCGATTTGCCCAGGAAATCATAGGAATAATGGTGAGTGGCTGACAGGACCTGATCCGCTGCTCAGCCGAGTGGACCTGGCCACGGTCTCCAAGGATTCCAAGGTATCAATTGGGATACTCTAAGCAGGTTGGACTAAGATGGACTAAGAACTAACACCACCAACCAAAAATAGTAGAGGTCGAAACAAATCATGATGTTGGACATTCAAAAACTGCGAGCTGCCCATTTGGGTGGTGTTTGGTCTTTGGCCCATGCCCACACCGCCGATCAGAGCTGCAAATGGGGCATGAAACATCACCTGGCTATGGGCTCTGACATGATATGACTGGAGAACCATAAATCTTAGATGGCCATGGGCTAGCTAACTGGTTGCAAACCCCTTAAATTGAGGCATGCCTTACTTCAAACCATACCTAATTCTACCATTTGAAATCGTTCTTGCCCTATGAATGGGGTACAGCCTCCCTGCTGGTTAGCTTAGACGCGGAACCTTAGAGCGCCTGAGTTCCCTGCCTCATGCTCTCGCATGCCCCTCCGGTCTATTCTGTCCAGCAAGACCTTCAGAGGGGACGCCGTTCGGCTAGCAAGTCATGCAGCAGTGGCTCTAACTTTTTGGGGACAACCTGCCAAAACTGCTGGATACACTTGAACCCTTTCACTGGGGGGTACTGTACATCCCACCATTTGGGGGTTCCCTCTTTCACGTCGTTCTTTTGCCATAAACCCCAGCTCACTGGCGCACTGTACCACATGTCGTTGATCTGTAAACACAATTTATCATCTATGTACTGGGCCAAAAGACACCAGCGCCCCATCCAGCTGTTCCAGCTGTTCCCCCATCTATCCGCGCAAACGTCGATCAAAATCCTCCAGATCACTCTTAGCACCTTGCGTTTCGACATCCTTGGCCGTGCTGTAGACAGAGTCACTGGAACTGATTTCTTTGGTACTTTGCCGGTATTTTCTTGCCTCAGCCAACTTGCCTTCAATGGACCCAGATCGAAGGATGTTCAGCCATTGCTGTCCTGGGTGGTTCTGACATGTTTCAACCACATCCCAAATCTTGTGGTATGTATATTTTCAATTTGGTATGTATATGTTCAATCTATATGTTCATATGTTTCAGCCAATATACTATGTACATCTTCAACTATGTATATGTTCAATTGCATGCGAATCCACGTGCCTGCTCGCTTTGTCATAAATCCCTATGGACCTCGATCATCATGACCAAAAAAACATTGCATCTAGCATAATTAGGGAAAACAACTACCAAAAACGATGCCAGAATATATGTAATAACCAACCAACAAAAAAATAAAATATGATATATGTACATATGTAATCTAAAATATACTAAATATATAGCATTTCATGCTATGCATATATATATATATATGTATAATATTATAAATTATGTGTGTAAATATATATATATTATATCTCTCTCTGCATCGCCCTCTCCAAGAGTCAGTCACAGACTGAAGGCGAGCCAACGGCCCAGCCCATAGATATACATTTTTTTAAAAAAGACTCCTGAATGTATAGAACCTAAAGATAATGATTCATTATTAGATCATATTATATATTATATATTATATTATATATTGTATTATATTATACATATTGTATTTATATATAATATTCATATATTAATATTATATTACATTACATTACATTATATTATATTATGTTATATTATGTTACATTATGTTATATTATGATACATTATGTTATATTATATTATGTTACATTGTTATATTATATTATATTATATTAAACAACATAATATAATATAATATAATATAACATAATATAATATAATATAATATAGCAATATAATATAATACAATATAATATGATATAATAT
>Ga0126342_10007913_pt1 | contig 18999 bp, 21 predicted proteins | sample Cyp1metagenome_FD_92528 | JGI IMG/M metagenome (GOLD analysis project Ga0126342, IMG submission 92528) | Coral microbial communities from Lord Howe Island, Old Settlement Bay, Australia - Cyphastrea 1 metagenome | ecosystem: Host-associated > Invertebrates > Cnidaria > Coral ... | reverse complement strand
GGTAGACAGTGATGTCATGTTTCACTCTGATCGCTCTCAGGTCACTTCTGGCGATCGAGTTCATTTGGCCTCTCCGTCCTCCGTTAAAACTACGGGGCGGCGGGGGGTGTTTTTCACATGTATCACTGCATATACTTACCATTCTCACCTATACTATGTCGTGCTTATGGCTCAAGAAACAAGCGCGTAACTGCTGTTGTTTTGTGGCTTGTTAGCCTGTCAAACAGTTTCTGATCAACAAGTGCTGGGCTACGACATGATAAAAAAATGACATGTTTGTCAATGTGGAGGAATCAACTTCAGACAATTGGAGATCTAGGCTATCAGTGGTCAACCAGAGGTCAACTGGATTGGATGATGACGGATAGAGTGAATTGATATGCTCCTTTCAGCACTTCCTGGGATTTTCTGGGCCTCACTTCCTGCGAATCTATGCGAATCTTGTGGTTATTGATGTTACTGTCCCTACTCTCAATCTATCTCAATCTGATTACTGTATATTACTGTATGATCTATATGTTTCTGTCCTCTGTTTTTCATGTTTTTCCTTCCGAAAAGGTACAGCTTTGAATATGACAAGATATGACAAGACAGCCATGTGGGCCATGTGTTCAGGAGATCATGAAGACGGACGGAGTGGAATGGACCATGATGTTTAAGGCGTGCATCCTCTGGTCATTTCGGCACGAGACTTGGATTGCTGGAACACCTCCATGGCTGGTGGATACTGGTGGTTTGGAACATGATTTTTATGACTTTCCATATTAATTGGGGATATATTGGGAATGTTATCATCCCAACTGACGAATTACTGTAATATATTTTCAGAGGGGTAGGCTCAACCACCAACCAGATGGTGAGTTTTTTGCCAAAATTTTCGCAGGCTGCGGATGATTTTGCCAAACGCAACAAACTGCGAAAACTGGGCGATTCAAAGGAGGCAGCTGCGAAGTGGGTAGCTGCCCCAGATGGGACTTTGGAGGCTTGAGATGAGTGGTATCACAGTGCTGGAAAGGAGTTAACTGAGTTAGCTAAAAAAAACCCGAGGCAGCATTCTATCCTTCAGATGAGGTGCGAATTCGTTCAAGAATGTTTGCAGTTACCCTTCAGTGTCTTCCCTTTCTGTATGACAATATAGTAATTACATGATATATTTCATATTTCATGATATATTTCAGATTATTTGATTTCATGAACATCATTTTCCTCTTTTGTTTTTCTCACTTTGTCCACCTCCACCAGCTTTGACAAAGGTTGTTCGCGGCCTGCGAGATTGGTTGGATTGTCGTGGCTTACGTCGACACTTTTCGGAAGTGCCTTGCCAAAATGCTCTGTGAAAGTATGTTAGTCATTGGTTTGTGTGGTTGTTTCATGTTTCATGTTACCTAATGTCGAAATTCTAAGTCTTAGACATGACAGAAATTGAAGTCAAGGGAAGTCCAGTGAAGTCAGTTGTGAAGTCAGTTATGGTTTTACCATTTTTACCCGTTTTTTTTTTATTTTGTCGTCTCATGTGATCTCTCTGTTGAGGTCAACGAGTGGTGCAAAGAGATGGGCGCAGCAGCTTGGCCGAGCTGCGATGTGTAACGCAGCACGAAAGCTCCCATCATTTTTCCATCATTTTTCATGTTTTTTCCGCCTCAGGAGGACATCCTGGACCTCATCGAAAATGTGGAGGCGGATGGCAGAGTGATTTTAAGCAGATGGTTGCAGTTTGGTAGGCATCACATATCGGTTTAAAGGCTCCATGTCGCATCAGGATATTGCGGAACATTTGGGCAACTCGCTGACCCCGACTGAGCGAATGAACCTCTTGGGAGGAAGGCCGGCGAATAGAAGAAATCTGGTGTAAACAATTTTCGACACTTGAGGCCACAAGAAAAAGAGCCACGAGAATCCGTGAAATTGCATCGAGATTTGTGCTGAGAGCTGCAGTATTGCCTAATTAGATCTAATTCCCGACAGCTTGTCATGTCACTAGTCCAGGCTGCTTGAATTGCCGACCCTACTGCCATTTTGGATCCAGATTTTCATAGATTTTGAAAAACCAAGGCTGCATCATGCTTCACCTATCCAAGCAGCACAAGACTCTAGGTTGCTAGACAGATTAGACAGCTTGTTAGAAAGATTCCGCAAGTTTCCAAGATGCGTCATGTGCGAGTCATGTGCGTTCTGCTAGCGCTTCTGATTCGAGAAAAACAGGTACTGATTCGATAACAAGGCGGCTGCGTGGCAATTTATCATGGGAAGCCATCGGCGCCTTGTGGCCATTGCAGCCGTTGCTGCTTTTGCATTTTTCAGGTGGCAAGCTCTGAGCAAAGCTGGCTGCAAAGCTGCAACAATCTGCAACATTTTTGAGCATGTTTGAGCCATAGCTGCCATAGCTGCTTGGTTGTGCCCGAATTTGACTGCCAGGAGCAACGTCTTCTTGTCCCCTTCACCCAGCCCTGAGGTGGGGGTAGAAATCTAAAGATGAGCAAAGATGAGCAAACATCAATAAACTCACGGAATTCATGGGAAATCTACCAGCGCATCCGTTGGTTCATGCCTGTTATGGAATTAGGACCGCTGTAGTGCAGGTTTCTGCCCCAACTGGATGTGGTCGAAGAGAGACTTGCCTCTGATTTGAGTGCGGTAGGTGCATGCTCTCCTAAATTTGATGGAAGAGACTGGATGATCCGGGATTTGATGCAAAACACGACAAAGCTTGGGCGCACCGGGAGAACCACTGACATGCGCATGCTTCATGCTTCCAGACAGCCCAAAAAAACATCAAGGGTGAATGACAGAAGGAAGCTAGACCAGCTTGTTGCCACTAAGGAAGGCCTTTTCGCCTTAGGGACAGCTGCTGCTTTTCAGGCACAATTTGGGCGGGTCCTCTTGTTGGCTTTGGATCTGACAAGGGTCCCGTTAGGTATCTTGAGGGCCTTTGAAGGGTCATAGCGTAGCTGACAGAGATATGCCAAGCAAGTCCAGAGCAGTATGATCATCAATTGTCTTTTAGCAGAAGATATGATATGATTGAGATCTCACAGATCAACCACATCATCCAGTGGAATGTGCATGTTGTAAGGCTCAAAGTGCTTGGGCCCTGAATGATGTGATCCACTCAGTTATTTCTGGAGTGCAGATGTTTGAGATGTTTTAGAATGGGGGAATTGCGTCTTCATAGATACTGCTGCATGTTGGAATCATGTTGCATATGCATAATATGATGAATATCATGTACTCGTGATTGAATCTGAGGCCAGGCAAGATTCGATTTGTACGTACAAGTGTCAGAGCCTTGACCCCTTGCTGGCCTTGCTGCTAGTGCAGATGAGTTGATGCCTTGCAGATCTGCATGTGTTGAGTTTGTTGAATGGTTTCTTTGGAGTTTCTTAATGTTTCTTAATGTTTCTTCCTCTTCCAAGGCCTTGCCATTTGCAATCAAAAAGCGCCCAACAACGACGAGTACTGCCAGAAGGTCTGCACTGAGACGACCCGTGAAACGACCCGTGAAACGACCCGTGGAACGACCTCTCCGCTAGCTGTGCTGAGCTGCGGTGAGCTGTGAGCTGTGAGCTGTGAGCTGCGGAGAGGCGTGCAAACTCTATTGCGAACAATCCCAAGCAGAGCAGGAGAGGATGGAGACAGAAGCCGATTCTGAAAGAAGACAGAAACGACAGAAACCATGGACTCTGAATGACTCTGACCTTGAACGAGATACAACGAGCATACTGCATAGGTGAAAGCATAGGTGAAAGCATAGGTGAAAGTAGAGCCGCAGAGCCAAACACTGACATTGCACGGTCAAATTTTGTCCTGTGTTCCAGCTGTTCCAGCTGTTCCAGCTGTGGTGCAAGTGTAGATGACGTAGATAAGCCCTGCCATGCAGAACCTTGACAGCAAAGTCAAAAAGGGCAGCATGGTGGACAAGATCCTGGAGAAGTGCATCGCCTACATATTTACAGAAGTGTCATGTGTCAGATTTTCATAAATTGTCACCTGTCATGAGTGTTCCTTTCACCATCTTTCGATCCCCACAGATCATGAAACTTTGGAGACAACTAATATCAACTATATAATTATACTCCCATTATATCCCATTATTAGTTGATATTAGTTGTGAATAGTTGTGAATCGGCTTGGACGGCTTGTTTTTTTAAACGCGACTCCGTTATCATTTTTTCGAGGTCTCGCAAGAAAAAGTTTGACTCCAACCGGGCAGACAATTCGCGAACCGAGTCTCTGGATCTCTTCATCGGTGGGCCGAACAGTATTGTGTATTGTGAGAACGCTTTACTGTAATTACTGTAACGCTATTCAATGTGCATAATGTGCATAATGTGCATAATGTATTCAATGAATTGTTCAATGATGTATTCAATGAACTAGGCCACTAGGCCACTAGGCTGTGCGTTTTTGACGAGTTTTTTTGCTGCGTGGCATTTTTTTTTTGTGTCCCAGTTTGTAGGCGGTCAGCTGTCCTTGAGCAATGTTACTGAGACTTGGTCTAGAGATGTGAACTGGGGATGTGAACAGCCTTGAGAGCATTGGATGACAAAATATGACAAATGAAGGTGTTTTTCCATGGGTGGAACGGTGGAACAGCTGAATGGCAACATACGGCAACTATGGCCGTTGATTTTGGCTGAGGATTATGCGAACGGCATCAAGGAGACCTCCAAGATCAAAGACTTATTGAAGAAAAACTAGAGAACAATAAAAAACACCAAGGAAAGATTGGAAAGATTGGAAAGTTGAAGGAACAGCCATGGACTTTGGTTGTTTCATGTTGTTTCGCAACGCAAAGACCAAAGTCTTCAGACTCCGCTGCGTGGATGAAAAGATACATAGCTTGGCCTTTGCTCCAGAGTACAATCTGACTTTCAGATACTTTCAGTCTGATTCTCAACCGGACTCTCAATCTTAGGGCATTTTGGCATTCAAGGCATTCTGCAAAGTCAGATGAGCTGCTTTTTGTTGGTTTGGTGTTGGTGCAGGTTGGCAATCGAAATGTGCACCGACATCTTTGGCACAAACTAGGTTGTTTGTTCATCGTGTGAAACCTGTTGCGCATGCTGAAAAGAAGTGAACATAAAGACTCGCAAATTCGGAAAAACATGTTTTCCACATTTCATTTCCTCCATGTTTTCGGATCATCTTTGCGTCACAAAAAGCTTCTGACCATGGTCCATATACGTAATGTATCGTAATGTACAGTGTTCCCATGGGTTTCCTTTGATTTTCTTTCACGCTCATCGAAATCAAGCGATCCATGGGAGCATGCCAGTGCTTCAGTGTTGCTTGGCTCAATATATGCTCAATATATCTCAATATTCTCAATATACTCAAAGTCTCAGCATCTCAGCTTTTGCCATGTTTAACTCTGTTTAACTGTGAAAACTTTTTTCCCCTCTGGCTGATTGTCCTTAGTAACTGTTATAAGACTTCCCAGGTCCCACTGAGCTGCGAATCCGGCCCCTTTTTGTCAGGTTGCTTCACCGAGCCAGCAAAATACCTTCATGGAGGTGGGCGAGATGTGATTTCTGCTGTCAAAGTGGAAAGTTCTGTGATGATTAAGGTAGGGAAGGAGGATTATCCGAAATTATGCGGCATACACTTCCTTTTCAAGAATGTTTGAACATGACTAATCACAACACACACAGGGATCTCCTTAGTCATTCCTTGCGGATATACTCTTGTGATCTACTATTGTATCTATTGTAAGACACTGCAAGTCCTGTTTCGTCCAAGGCATTCTATGCCGCTTTCAATTTCCGTGACAGTAAGCGTTCCGAGAACAGTAGACACAGTAGACACTGAATGTCAAACATGCACATCTCAAGTTTAGCATCAGTCGCATCCATAGCTTCACTATGCTTCACTCATACTTCATCTAGGCCTACTGAAAGAGTCTACAGTATTTCGTTTTATTGCAATCATTCGTTTCGGATTTTTGCTTGTCAGCCACTAAGGCTAATGACGCTATCGAGGCGACTGAGCATTTCCAGGTCTGAAGTGGCACACATCAAAAGAGATGCGAATCAAAAGTGATGCAAGTGACAGAAACTGCTTGTGGTTGGGTACCCCAAAATTCTCCCCGGATTTTGTCCAACGGACTTGTCCACGGATTCCGATGCCCTTTTTTTACCCGAGAGCGGCAGGATGTGCGTGTGCCAAAGAGCACACTTCCGACCCTGCTGGCTCATCGCGTAAGGTCCGAGCTCGCCAGATCCGAATTCATTCCGAATTCATCTCAGGCTGCAACTGAAACGATAGATTTGATATATATATATGATATAATATATAGATATAGACATTCAATGTTATTCAATGATGAGATATGACAGATTGATGTCATGACATATTGATAGCTATTTAATGTAAGAGATATTCTAGATTCGAGATCTTTGCCGATTTCGTGTTCGAAGATGGATCAATGCGATCAACGTGACGCCAGGAAGGCATCACCAGAGAGGCCTGCGCGCTCACCCAAGGCTGAGGACAGCTCCCAGCTGCAAACGCTAGGTATGTTCATGTAATTCACATAGATATGATATAAGTCTATATATAAGTATGATTCACTATGATGCCTGTGTCATCAGAAAAACATGACCATGCTGACTATGCCGACTATCTAGAATCTAGGTATGATGTTCATAAGTTGTTTCATTACATTTAAAACTCAATGGTTTCGCAGGGAGTGGCACAGTGGGATGTTGGCGAAGGGTGACCCTTCACAGCATGCTTGAAGGAGGGGCTCGGAGCCTCTTCGAGTGCCCTGGATTGAGCAATGGAGGTGAACAAACATGTCGCTGACTCTAAGAATTGAAACACGATCTGTTTGAAGTCGCTCTTACATGAAATAAAACCTGTTGATCCTGTTGCCAGTAAAAAACGATTTGCTGATTCCTGGATCTGCCAGTCTGCAACTGTGGAACTATGTGGAACTATATGAAACTGTTTCTCAGTGCTTCTTAAGTCATTGCAAGTCTGTTTCCTTCAGCCGCTCCACCCCATCCAGTGAGACACCAATTGTGCGGCTTTGCAGCTTGAGATGTCCAAGGTAAGGAAGGCAAACCACGGTTGTTGCTGCCTTAGTTCCCTGCATCTGAATGGAGAAATGCTGTGAGACGCTGTAAGATGCTGTAAGATGTCAAGCTGATCAAGCTGAAAGAGGCCAGACAAGAAGTGAGTTGCAATGGTATTCGCAAACCTTGAGAGGGAAGAGGTACATTGGATATACTGACTCATGCAGATATCAAGAAACTTGCAGCATTTTGTAGCCAAATGCACGAAGATAGCTTCAAGGGGTCCAAAACTTGAGACTTCTGCCAATCCCCAGCAAGTCAAAGCAAGGAGGCCGGTGGTTTCGCAGAGAAGTTGACACATGTGAGATCGGAAAATGTGAGGAGATGCCCAGCCATTCAAAGGGTCCAATTTGGGGCTCCAATTGTTGCTGTTGTGATAGTGGAAAGGCCACTTCACTCGAATCAGCAACAAACATGACATCAGTCATCAGTCATCATCAGCCTGATTGAACGCAATTCCCAATTCTTTGGAAGACATTATTGATACATTTTGTAAAACACAATATATATATACATATATATATATATATTTATATATGCATGTAGCTGCATATGGGATCATTTTTCGGTATAATTTCTGTGTGACCAAAGTCTTGAGGGCGAAGACCCGCGGAGCAGAGCCAACGTGTCTAAGCCGCTTCACACCGAAACTCGCTGACATCACGTGATGCGCCGAAAGAGAGAAGCACAAAAATCACAAAGAATCACAAGGATATCAAACAAAGATATCAAACAAGGCTTCAATAGTTGTTTTTTGAGATTTGAATATGGTTGAATTGCTTCCAATGGTGGGCTGAGGCCAAAGTACTTCGTACAACCTGAGAGATATTCTGTCATGTCAAATGTCACCATCGTGATTGTATACATCACACTAAGAGCGCAAAGCAGACACGTGCGAACTGTCTCACCTGAGTTCAAATAATGGCCGTGATTCTGTAGTGGTGTCTTTAAAACTGAAGCTTTGCCCAATTCTGCAAGGGGCTGACTTGGGTCTGGCTTGCCAAATGGAAAAGTTGAACGGCCGCTCCCAGACTCATAGAACAGTCGACTCGGTCGAGTTGTTAAGAGATCATTTGGATTTGGAGATCATTTGGAGTCCAACAGCTTCGACCGTGGATTCTCCGTGGATTTGCTTTGAGCCCGGGAACAGCCCGTGAGTACTTTGCGGGAGATGACATGGCGACTTTGAAGGTGTCAACGTTGTCGCAAAAGTATCAAACAGCACAGACAGTGTCTCCCCACAAGGATCAAGATATGCAACTCCTCTTTTCTTGACTTAAAACATAATCAAACAGATGAATAGTTAAGGCAGGGTCTTTTTCTTTTATTGGCTTTCATCCAATGGTGCTGATTGGCAATAGCTAGAGCAGCTAGAAACCAGAAAGCAGAACAGTCTAATGAGTCTAATGCATTATTAGCGTATTTTCTTGCGATGAAATGGTCATGGCGCAAATGGAATCCCCTCGCAAGAGGCAGGCCGCAACCGGTGCAACATGGTGCAACTGCTCTGTCTCTGAAACGCTGAAGACTTGGTCAGGCAGATCTCCCAACTTGGCGACTTGGTGTCAAACCTTTAGGGTCACCAGTCCTAAAACACCTGGAGTAGATTGGAGTAGATCTTTGCTGCTACAGCTGCCATTTCTTTGTCATGTCTTGTAATCGACAAAATGCTTAGGAATGGGAGCCGAATTCTGAAGTGAATCCGACAGGTGCAGAGCCGTTAAATTGGCCTCATGAAGTCTAGATTGTTTGGAAGTTCCTACAAAATTCTAGAATGGGAAGTTCCATCCTGTGCTCTTGTTTGGATGAACTGATCTGTGCATTTCAGCCTCGTCTCTTCACTCTTTTTCCTGGTTTGAGGAGAAGCACCACCATCCTTGGTTGAGGCCTGAGATCTTTGTTTTCACTTTCCCAACTTGATCATTTTCACCATCCTTGCAGAATTCTGTGAACCTTGCAGTTCTGTGTTCTTTGTCCATCTCATGTGGGGCCAAGTTTCACATCTCACTCTCAGAGTCTCGGAGACTCTCACCAAAGAAATGTAATGCGATTTTGATGCTTGTCATATCTTGTCATATCTTGTCATATCTTGTCATATCTTGTTATCTTGGCATTTTCCTGTTTTTTTGATCCCCTCTCGACATCACCTGGTGATCATCACCTCATCTCTGCTATGCCGGACTGCCAGACTGGCCACAAACTATTCTCTTAGACATTGAAAGATATCCAGAGATCCGGCTGTGCCACGTGTGCAAAATTCATGTCCAATATGTCCAATATGTCCATTTCACTCATTTCATGTACGTCGCCTGAGGATGAGTTGAATGAGTTGAATGAGTTGAATCTACACACGATTCAACGCCAGTCATCTCCCAGACATGAAGTCGAACCCATGGACTTCGGAGCGGTTTCACCCGAGTTTTTTGGAGCTTCAGCTACGACCTCGGAGATTGCACATGTGATGTGTGATCTTGTGTGATCTTGTGTGACTTCAGGACAGAAATGAACATAATTAATAATTATACATCATTAACTAAGTTGGGATCCGGACTTTTTGTGAGAAACGATCTCCGATGTTCTCAGATTCAAATGCCAAAGTCGCGTAACACATTTTCAAACCATGCTGCTCAGGCCACTGTCAAGATGGAAATGGGCCACCATGATGTCGAGAGTGAACTCAATGAAGGCGATCCGTTGCACTGCGCAGAATTTTGAATCCTTGAATATCCTTGATGCTTTCCCGGCTTTCCCTTATGGGGATGGCCGATGCGATGCAGCTTGAAGAGTGCGCTGATCAATTGATCAATTTGAGTGTTCATCGATCGCATCGATCGCATCGATCGCATCGATCGCATCGATCGCATCGTAACCCAAAGTCAATCTACCAATCTACCCTTTGGATCCCTTTGGAATGTTCGTGAGTTTACCGGCAGGAACTTCGACATGGCAATGCGGACTTTCAAGCGACTCGAAAGGAACATTGAACATCATTGAACTATCTTGATCTATACTTGAACTACTGGACGTATAGCCAGTATAGCAATGTCGAATCCGGCCTGGTAACTTTGTCATTTTTGCCCAAGTTCTGCAGCTAAGGCGCATGTGATACTTTTGCAGTGAATTGCTGCAGGCAAATGTAGTGAAGAAATGTGAAGAATGCGTTGCAATTTTTTTCAAATGCTCTGCTCTGACTTTGGACCTTCTGGCGATGTTTTGTCGAAGACTTGGTGTCAGTGTCAGGGACGCCGAAGAGACAGTCGGCAGAGGCACACATCCTTCAAAAGGAGAGCAACCAAGCCATTCATATTTCGTTTTCTTTGGGTGGCCCAAAAAGCAACAGCCTGAACTTGAATCCACTGCTAAAAGCATACCAGTGCAAGAATCAAGCGTCTTCATGGCTGATTGTGCCGTATGAGATTTTTGTTTCTCTTGTTTTTTTTTTAAAGCAAGCCAGAGGACTAGCCAGCCGACCAGATCTGGTGAGCACTGGAGTACAAACGGAACCCATTTCAAAGGCGCAAATTTGGTTGTGAGATTTCAATTTCTGCTGAAGATGGGCACACCTTCCACAAGACGAAAACTGCTGGTAAAATGAGTGGGGGCATTAGTCAAGCAATTTCCTGCATTTTCCAATGACCGCATTGGAAGTTTCTTTTGGCTTTGCAATGCTCTGCCCAGAAGTGCCCTCAAGCCAAAGGCCCGGAGGACCGACCCCGACCGACAACGGAAGAATTGCAGAGAGCAAAACATTGACTCATTCGGTTCATTCTGTTCATTCTATGTTTCAAAGCAGATTCTGAGTTGAGTCGTGAGCCATCAATGTCAGCGATAGACGAAGCCGGGAAGTGCCACTGGCTGTGTGGGTCATCCCTAGGAGGACACGGACGTGGACGTGGACTTCTGCACCCTGCTGAATCTGGCGGAGCAGCGCCGCGGCCGTGTCAACGACACGCACGACACGCCGCAGGCGGTCCCGGCGGCGACGCTGCCGGCGACGCTGCCGGCGACGTGCCCAACGCGCCCGGCACGAGCTCGGAAGGTCTCGGTGATGCCGAGCCCCGACGACCACTTCCTGTCGCTCGAACGGGAACGACGTGCCGGAAGAACCGGAAGAAGCGGAAAACATGAAACGTTGCAGATGCGAACGATGTCTCCAACATCTCCAACAAGTGAAGTCGTGACTTGCCTCAGAGACTCTGTTCTTCGCATCGCAGATGCTTTGCACATGCTTCGCATTTGTGCACGGTCAGAAGTAGTTAACGAATTTAAAGATTTTAAAGACAGATATCGGTAGATATGTATCAATGTTTGTCTCTGTCAATAAGTTCTGTCCCTTTGGCTCTCTCTGTTTGAATTTCTCAAATTGGCGCCTCATGCATTTCATATCATTTCATGCACTCGATCCGAATCAGTCGGAATCAATCCGAATCTCCAAGGAATATGTGTACTTGGACCCATCACGTTACTTCGGATCCAAAGCAAGGGGAGGCGGGGCATGGCGGGGCAGCGGTTTTCTGTGCAGAGCAAACCTCTTCAGATTCAGCAATGAAACCCACGGAGGAGACACGCCTTCTCAGATGTTAGTGTGGAGCTTGACAAGGACTCTAGAGTCTCTAGAGCATTAATTTGAATATGGTTGAATATTCAAGACTGAAGCTGATGTGAGAACCAGATCCTGTTCAAATTGATTGAGTCTCACAAACGCCTCCGTACTTCAGCAATTTTCCAAAAGCGTTTGACCCCGTTGACCACCGAACAGGACATAACTCAGATGGCCGAAGCTGTCATTGCGTCCAAAAGCTGGCGACGGTGAATGAACATTTCCTTTCGCAATCTGAGAGTTGCATTCTCAACAGACTTTACATGACTTGAGAATACTTAGATGATTACATTTTGCTGCTTTTGTGAAGTTCACTACTTGAGGGGGCTCATTTGACTGTTGCAGACTTGCTGCCCAGTGGCTCAGAATCTTTGCACAAGTGTTCAGCTTAAACGCATATTCCGTGTGTAGATGTGTGTAGCTCCTTTAACAGAATGCAGTCACACCAACAGCGTGAGAAAGAAATCAGATGGATATGACAAGCACAAGCACTGGACGCCTTGCAACGATTCCATACGATTCCACAACATCCACACAATTCCACACATCATTGTGATTCATTGTTCATCAAACATAGCAACGAGACGCTGGCGACTTATGGCTCCTCAACTGCAATTAGTGATATTAGTGAACTTTCCAAGCTGCCCAACATTTCCCAACCAATCTGTTGACAATGGAACGATATGGAACGTATCTCCTGGGATTTTACGATGCTCAGGGGCTCAAACCGTTGATTTAGCGAAGTCTGACATTTTGTTTGCAACTGAGAGATGTGTTCCACGGGATCTGAATGGATCTGATTACATTTGACTCACAAGTCCCGAGGCTGCATCACGAGCCGCTCGGCATCGATGATCGCTGGGATATGGGATGATCTTGTGCTGTGGATCCTTTCCATGTCAAGCTGGCACTGATGGCGATGCGCAAACCAGTCCTTTGATTCGTAAGGCCAAGCAGGAAGACTCAAGAGAGTCACCCCAGGCCATGATGGGACAATTGGGACACGTTTTTTTGCAGTCCAGGTCTAGGAATTGCAGGAAGTGAAAGCTGAGGACAAACGTTAATGAACATATGAGAATCAACAGATCGGAACCAGTATCATCCAATATCAATATTCAATAATATTCAATAATTGTCAATAATATTCAATAGATTCATCATATGATGAATATCATTCATCATGATAAACTTAAGGTGATATGTATCTGATATTTGTTTGATATTTGAGGTGATCTTGCGTCATATGCAGGCGTCTTCTGCACCATTACTGACTGCGGAGGAGGACCGTTTCTCCGGATCCACGAGATCCTTAAGGGATCCCTTGGACAGCTGTAGAATCGCTGCAGAAATCATGTAGAAATCATGAAGCCAATGCTGAACCATGGGGCAATCTGGGGCAATCCGTAATCCATGTTGAAGGGAGTGACCACAAAGCACTGCCAAAATCAGTGAGAGTGACGTAATATTTAACTGATTTCTTAAGTGTTATTTTGTCGCCAAATATTGTGCGAAACCACAGGAGATGCAGTATCAGCGCGCGCTTTGGGTGAACCGCCTCCTGAAGGACATCTGTACGAAAAGATACGGACGCCGTTGAAATCCACCTTGGATACACAAAACCAATTGACCATAGAAATGTTGTGAGAAATTCATAGTATATTATTATATATATTTTTTTCTCATTTATATTCATTTATTCATATTTATTCTCTATCATTCTATATTTATAGCATTTTATAGCATTTTATAGTATAATTCTATATCTACATCAACACAATGTGCATTGAACACGAGCATCTCACCAGCGTTTCCTACGTTGCTGGGCCTGGGGTCGATCACAAAAAGCCAGGAGCAGCTCGCCACACAGACCCAGGGCTTGTCCCTGAAGGCCGCCCCGTTGCAGATTTGGGAAGAACATTGAAAATTGAATAAAATTGATAAATATGTATTGATATGTATTGTGATGTATTGTGTATATTGTGATGTCTTGTAAATATATGATATATGTATAAATCAATGGTATGTCTTGTTGCATCCTAGAAGCTCCATACTTTCATCATGACAACGGCAGATTCGTTCAAGCTGTGGATTGGCAGGAAATAGAGGAAGCGCAAGGGCAGATACAAGCGAGAATGCGCCAAGCAGCAAGATTACAGGCCAGATCAGCACAAATCAGGGGGCGCATATTATCCAGAGATGAAGAAAGATGAAAGGGCCAGATTGAACGCTCAAAACAATTTGCATAGCAATGATGTGAATTGTGAACTGGGTCTTGGAACTTTGGAGTTCACTTGTCAACGCTGCTAGATTCATTAGACATACCTTTCCAGCCAGAGTATATGAAGGCTTGCAAGAAGCGTGAGCAACGAACATGTACATGCTTTTCCAGTCCCGTTTGGCCTACTGACAATTCTCGAGCCACTTAGACAACTTCAATTCTTGAATGGACTGTTTTAGAAACACAATGGTTTTTCAAGCGCTCATCAACTTGAAAGAAACTCAGCACCGAGAAGTTATCAAGCTGCTGGAACAAGATTCAGAATCCTGTCAGACCACGTCAAGGCAATTAAACATCTGCAAACTCAGTTGTCCCTGCTTTCCTTCTTGTTCCCCATCAAGAAGAATATTTTTCTTTCGAGATGGTATGCTGGGTTTTTTTGGCCCGGATGAAGAGATTCGTCTCACGGACTTTCCGGTGTTTTTTTTATCTACACATGGGTCATTTGAGTAGTGCTCGATTGACTTCTTACTTTGTAACGAGAGAGACAAGAAGGCTTGACCCTCGTAAATTTCAAACTATTTCCCAACCTGTTCAACAATTATCCAGTTGAAATAGTTGAGCTGTTATAACATGTTATAACATGTTATAACTACAACTATTAGTCCTTTTGCCTTTTCGCAGGGTTTTGAAGGGTGACAGTCTCAGTCTGCTTTGTGCTTCGCGTGCTTCAGGCATGGACATCCCATCAGGGGCCAGAACCAGTCGGAGCCACCAGGAATGTCGCAAAATCTCCGAGGAAAAGCTACACGCAGTGCTTTGGCGGTGAAGATTTGACAGGAATATGATAGGCATATGATAGGAATATGGAAGGTGTGTTGCAGATGAGATCTTGAAGGAAAGGTTCACCAGTTTTCTTTTCCACCCAGATATTTTTTTACACCAGGTAAATTAAATTGGAGATTTTGCAGGTCATCTTATTTCTGCTTGAAGCGCCTAAGAAACTTGACCAGCGAGTTTAACATCAAACCAGGTGCATTTTAACTGATGGAGATAGGCATGTTTCAGGACAGGTCATACAATGCTGACCAAACTTGCTGAGTTTGAGGCAGACCCGAAATCAGCACACTTCGTCTTGTGAAGTCAACCGAAGGCACACGTAGGGCATGCTGGATGCATGCTGATCACGAAAATATTCTCAGGGACAAGCTTCACAAGTATGCTATCTGTCGAAGGTCCAGATTTCAAAAAATGTATCCCACCTTTTGGATGTTCTGTAATCATTATGGCGTTTCCATCTCGTTTTTTGTGTCAGGCGGGCCCAACACCGCATCAAGGAGGACTAAGACATTGGCGACATTGGGACACCGATTCAATCCAATTCATCAACCTTTAGTTTTTTTGGGCATTCTGTATCATTCTGTGACAGGTTTCCGCTTGATTTGTCCATTTTTGATCTTTTTTTGGCGTTTTGGACAGCTGGAGTCTGCTTTCGCCTCCAGGAGAATTTGGGCATTCTGCAACGATTGGAAAATGCCTGGCACCTGTCAGTCGTGTCCAAATTCCATACGAAGATCCTTCGAAGACCACACGAAAAACAAGCAGCTTACAATGCTTGCAGCCCCTTCAGAGAAAAGATCATGTCCATGCCATGTCGTCATGTCCAAGTCAAGTTGTGGTGCCCGCCGTGCCCGCACCGTGACTCGAGTTTTAGGTCAAGAGCAGCTTCACGCCGCGGATGCCTTCGAGTCGCATTCCGAAGATCTCGCCACGGAATAGGCGAAGAACCAACCATTGAACAAACTGTATAGTACACCTTTGGAGTATGGTTAATACACATTTGGAGTAGATATGGTTAAGTCACGTTAAGTCATCTTAAGTCAAAGGATTTTTACGGATCGATTTAACATGATTTAACTTTGTATCACTACATGTGCATTTTGTGCCTTTCTTGTTTCGTAGTGTCTTCAGCGCAATTTGGAACACTTCAATGACCTTGACAGCACAGGCTTCTGAATACAGGGCACTGATGGCCATGATGGCCATGATGGCAAGATGACATTTCATGACATTTCAAGATGTTCAACTTCTGACTTGCTGAAAATAGGATCGCTTCCGATTTTCACCTTCATTTACACATTTTACACATCTTGCTCCAACACGGAGTGGTGGTCGCGCGACGAAGAAAATGCTGTGAATGGAAATCCAAGCCGGAGTTTGGAGAACTTATCCCTCAAATTATACCTCAAATAGACCACATCCCTAAGGAATACTACCCTGGAGATCCCTGGAGATTGTGGAGTATGGACAGTATGGATTTCTGGCAGCTGTTCAGTCAGTTTAAAAGTTTACGGAGATGCAACAGAATACTTCACAAGCCTTCAAGGGCTGCAATCATCTGCAATAATCTGCAATATCTAGGCGACCTAACACCATGACCCATGAGCCATGACATGCCATGACATGCCATGACATGCCATGACCCATGAAACAATGCAGCAATCGTGATTTGCAGCAGACCCTCAGTCTGCTACGCCGGTAGTACCGACTTCACAAAAAACATCTGGAGGATGGAGCACAGCATGCACAGCTAAGAGTCATCAAGACATCAACGATTCGCTTAGAACAAATTTGTCCTTGGGCGAGCCATGATAGAGCCGCTGGACGAGGCAAGATCAACGTGTTTTTGTGAGAGCTTGTTACAGCACTGCTAAATTTTAAAGTGTAGCACAAAAAATAGCTGTTGGCGGCTTGACAATGTCTTGACGGATAGCATGTTCGATCAGGATTTGCTCCTCATCTCCCGCATCAAAGGTTTGAGATCCAAGAATGCCCATGTTCAGGTGCGATTTGCATCCTTCACAGTCACAGCTTCATTCACACATGGATCAGAAGAGGGATGATGTGAAAGTGTCAAAGCTGGGCATTGCTTTCTGAAGGCCCAAACCTCAAAGATGCGCGAAATCCTGGCTGATTGGCAAGAACACCAAGAGAAGCTTCCCTGCACCGTGGATATCGGAGATATCGATATGTGACATGATTGACATGATTGACATGATTGACATGTGCATACATGTGCCAAAAAGGTTTGTGATGTGATGTAGATATATGATATGTGATGTAGATGTGCTCATGTGCTCGAGAGGTGCACAGCAATGCACATGTTATGTTGGCTCCTGGAGAATAAGGAGAGAAAGTGAGCAAAAGCTGCAGCGAAGGAGACGAACGGTCAAGGCAATCACAAAACGGTTTGCACATGTTTGCAAACAGAGATCATTTATGATCATTTATGATCATTTATGATCATTTATGATCATTTATGATCATGTTCATTCATTTTCTTTTCTTCGAATTGCAGCACTTTTGTGTGTGAGATGAAAAGACTATAGATGTCACTTCAGGTGCTGTGCTTTTTGAATTCTCACCACTTTTCAAAAACTCATCGGCTTCTGGATCAAACGTTGAAACGTGGACAGGTGCTCGAGAAGTTCTTGCGCTCTCAGAAAATAGTGACAGGCTTAGTCAGATCTCAATCAGATCTTCCGATCTGTTTTTTTTTGCAACGCTTGGAGTCGGGGTCACTTTGCGATCCAAGGCCTTTGCCGCTTGGCGCGGCTACATTCAAGAGCAAAAGCGGCAGCTTCATCAAGAGGAATTCAAGCGGAATTCGCTGTGATGACTCTTCTACTTATTTCACTTAGTTACTTTCTTTTGGATTCTTTTGGATTCTTTTGACCTTTGTGAATCTTTGTGAAAGTCATTCTACTTTTTGGAAGTTGGAGGCGATCCTAAAAAGGTCAGATGTCGCCCCAGGAGCAGCAAACTGCACTGCAAGATCTCCGGGAATCCAAGCGACTGGAGCTTTTGGTGTGCGAACCCCAAGACATCCGGAGACCACTGAGACCACAGAAAGCAAGATATTGTATGAGATTGTGGTCTATGGCAATCTATGGTCTATGGCAGTCTATGATGTCTATGGTCGCAGCAAAGACTCCTCACACATTTTGCTGCAGATTTCGACATTTTGCATTTTTTCGACATTTTTGCCTGTCGATTTCGACATTTTCGACTTGCCTTGGCCTTCCTTCTCCAATCCTTCGATTTGACTTTGGCATCTTTGGCTACCAGGTGAACTTGTGTCCATTCTGTGCACGTCGTACGTTGTTTGATTGTGTGTTTTTTTTCCGACATTCGCGTGTTTCGTGCATGGGTGAAGGAGCAAAGGAAACAGGTTTACAGATGTTTACAGATGTTTACAGTTTACAGTATGTCTATATTTTGGTGCGAATGGCATGTGCGTCTGCGTATTCCATGACTCTGTGGCAACATGAGGCGCCTTGCTTAATCTCCTGTCAGCAGTGATTATCCCATAGGTTCTTTGTTGATGAAGATTTTACATAAACGCACCACATGCCTTGCAAACCCTATACACACAGCATGCTTTGACGATACATGTCCTCTTTGACCATCTTTGACCACCAGTCAACTACTTTGACGGAACGGTCATCAGCATGCACAAGGTATTGAGATGTATTGAGTATTGAACAACTGTATCCCACGCTGTTTCTGCCCACAGCTTGTCCAAGTGCAGCTGGCCTTCTTGGCTTCCTTTTCCTCCCTTCTTCCCTTCTCCATTCAGACCCCCAGACCAGTTGCAAGGCTTCGCGTAGTCTCCGAGGTTGCACCTTGAAGTACCCTGATTCCTTGATACCTTGATCACAAGCTCAATTCATGTTTTCTGTCATACCATGCCATACCTAGGATTTATTCGTGGAGATGCAGTATGCTGCAGGAGACACGTCTTTGCAGTGCTTTTCAAGTTTCCATTCTCTTCCTGGTCCAATGTTGCTGATGCTTGCTGTAGAAAGTGTCAAAAATCAAGAAATGCGAACACATCTGTCAGGAAAAACTCGCATGTCTTGTCGATGAAAGAGATCAGGCCCTTGCATTTTTTGATGCTAACCACGTATCATATTATATATATATCCCTAAAAGTCCCAAGGCCGTACTTTTTGAGTCCTTAGGAAAAGTGGCACAAAAAGGGATCATCGCCGAGAAACCATAGCAATGCCGAGGTTCTACGGCCGAGGGTTTACAGCAATGTT
>Ga0126342_10007912_pt1 | contig 19004 bp, 20 predicted proteins | sample Cyp1metagenome_FD_92528 | JGI IMG/M metagenome (GOLD analysis project Ga0126342, IMG submission 92528) | Coral microbial communities from Lord Howe Island, Old Settlement Bay, Australia - Cyphastrea 1 metagenome | ecosystem: Host-associated > Invertebrates > Cnidaria > Coral ... | reverse complement strand
GCAAAATCAAGTTAAGATAACACTAACCTGTCGCACGCAATCTAAATCCAGCTCACGTTCCCTTTTGGCGGTGAACAATCTGGATACCCGGGGTCGGCGGCAGGGGCGGCAGCCCTTAAATATGTTCTGATGTGTTTTTGGTCAAACGGCCTTGACCATGTTTTTTGGTCATTACGGCTTTTAGAGTTGCTACGGCTTTGCGTTTTTTTTTCAAACAAATGTCGAAAAAATACGGTTTTGCTACGGGTAGGCCTACAATGCTATTTCGATTTGACCATGCCTTTTGGTCATTACGAGTAAAAACAACAATATTTGTCCACAAAAACTGAACATTACAACTTTTTCCCATAATGACCAGAAAATTTGGGGCATTGGGCTTTGCAGCTAGATCTATATCTATACTTCACGGATTGATGGGGGTTATACGGGTGTTTCTTAAAATGTGGGTACCCCAAATCATTCAAAATTCGAGCATTGAAACATATTGAAACCCATGGTGACGACTGGGGATCCTTCTTTTTTTAGGACACCTCCATACCCATAGGATCCATGTATGCTATATATGGTAACATTTACCATCAATATACCCCCAATGTTAGCATATATATATATACCAGCACCATGGATCCGTCATGGGATAAACCAACACACCCAACTCGGGGGCAGCTCCAAGTTTCGAGTTTGGGTACCTCAAAGGATGGACACGAAGCAGGCCGCGAGAGCATTGGGACCCTTGGGGCCGTGGCTGCGATGTAAAGCATCAACCTGAAACCACCCGCATATGCATATGGTTTCTACATGTTTACACAACCCATAACAATGGTAAACTTGGGGATGGTTTACTACTGCTTTACTAGTATTACAACGAATGGCTGTCTCTGTCTCGGCTTGAAACAGGTTCCAAGCGATACCAAGCGTGCCGTTCCAGGCATCCCTAGCTGCCTTGGATTTCGTATCTCCCGGAAAGGGGCCAGCCTGGTTGTCTTGATGACCACTGCCGGTTTCCGCAGCACAAGAAACAGTGAGCGAGTTTTGTTTCGGCTGTGGAGGTGAAGCCTAACCTCATGTGAATGGAAGAGCTGGTCAACATTTGAGGCTCATGCTGTGTTTGTTCATCCAACAAGTCGGGCCATGGCCAATACTGAAGCCAGAATGGCTGCAGAATCGATCTGCGAGCCCATGGCCGTCCATGACATCCCATGGCCACTTGAAGGGACTATAAGAAAAACACAAAAATTGCAGCAGATGCCGCTTTTTTTTTGAATCAAATGGTGGATTCACCAGGAAATTCAGAAAATCATCGATTCAGCAAATTCAAGATCTCATCAACCATCGACCATCAACCATCAACCCACCAACCAACCATCAACCATCAAGCCACCAACTTTTCAAATGATATCTCCATACCCATAGGATCCATGTATGGTATATATGCTAACATTGGGGGTATATTGATGGTAAATGTTACCATATATATAGCATACATGGATCCTATGGGATACATCTCCATCTCTATGCTTTCTGATCACCCAGCTCCCAATGGCTCCCAATCCCTTGGATCCCTTGGCCTTGCCGGGGGTGATAGTCAGCGGCTCTGGTCTCTTCAAAGGAAGCTGGCGAAGATGTCACGGGTTGATCCGCCGAGCAAAAAGGACACCATTGAATTATAGGAAAAAACGCCAAAAGGATAGAAAAGTCGATCATCACGATATCAGTATGTATATATATATAATTATAATTGTATATATAGATATATGTGTATAATTATATATATGTATGCATGTATAATTGTATATATATATATATATATATGTGTGTATGTTGGTAGGATTTTTGACTTTTCTATCTTTCTAAACTGGTTACTATAACATACTATGTATATATATATGAACCAACATGGATGGATGATTTTACATTTAACAGTAAGCAACACTTGGGAGTGATTTGGGAATGTGGTGTTTCTCAAAAATTGGGAACCCCAAACCATTGGTTTCTCCCATAGCATTAGAAATCACCAACAGCTCAACGATGAGTTTGCTTCCCAAAAGGAAACCAGCGCCATCTTTGCTATGGGTTGAGATTGAGTACCTCTCACAATCTGGTTGGTGGTTTCAACCCCTCCGAAAAATATTAGTCAATGGGAAGGATGACATCCCATATATTATGGAAAATAATCCAAATGTTTGAAACCACCAATCAGATATTATGGAAAATCCCTTATAAATGGAGGTATGAATGGGAAAATCATCTATAAATGGACCATTTTCCATGGCTATGTTAAATAACGGATCACTAAACATCACCAAATCATGGACACTTCGATGCGTCCGATCTGACCTGCATCTTGGAGGCGACTTGTCGGATGCGATCAACCAACTCCTGCCACGAATGGATTGGGGATGGATCGGGGTTGAATTTTCCAGGGACATCCCAGGTTTAGAGAAAGGAAAACACGGCTTTGAACCTTCTAAGTGTTGCGCAACATCACGATTTTCTTGTATTTGTTCTCTTCAAACCAATATCTCTATGGAATGGATCTGGTAAGTGTTCCACTACGGAGATCTGTATAGTTTCTATCCCAAGAAGCACTGGCAGTTGGCACAACAATTGGTGGTGTCCTCTGCATGGCTCTTGGCAGTTAGAAGAAATCAAGATGGGTATCCTCTGGTAATTTAACATAGCTATTGAAAATGGTGATTTATAGTTGATTTACCCATTAGAAATTGTGATTTTCCATAGCTATGTTAGTCATTACCAGAGGGATCCAGAGGGTAGAACTCTCCATCATTTTCTCAGTGGAGAATGACTTGTTGCTGTTTTCAAAAACCCCGGAGTATCCACTCTCCAAACCTCCATAAATATCATGGCATCTTGGATCATCATCCCAGTTTTAGAGGAATATAACATGGCATATGTGGCAACATCAGAAAACTTACATCCCAAGCGTTTCATGGCTAAACTCCCCCAAATTGCTGGTGACTTTCCAGGTCTCCCTTAAGTTGTTGATACCAACGAATCCCATGTGGAAAGTGTTCAAAACCCGCAACGTCATTCCATTTTGCTGGTTGCTTAAAAATGGGCTTCCCAGTTACATAAATGATGATAATCACCAATTCATTGGATACTATCACCACATACAGCCACTGCCAATGAGTGACCTTGCAGAAGTTGAAGTCACTCTCCCAGGTTCCCAAGTTTGCATGACAGACACCTCCAAATTCCTCTTCAGCAACGCAGAGATTGGGACCGCTTCTTCTGCCTAAGAATGGCATGATATCACCCTTGTAGGTAAATCAACTAGGAATGGTCATTTTCATCCACTTTCCATAGCTGTGTTGGTTGATGTTGGTTGGAGGCTATCAAAAGTTCAACACTTGGGCAGTGTTCAAAGCAGTGTGATTCCATTGTGCTGCATCAGAACGGAATGTCTTGGAGCCATTCATCCCAAAAGGCGGTGCCCCCTTAGCGAACTTCGATATCCCTAAGCTAACAGTTGGAATTATGGTAGATATATTCTGGGTATTTAATGACTGGTTGGTGGTTTAACAGTTTCAACCCCTCTGAAAAAAATAGTCAGTTGGGATGATTATTCCCAATATATGGAACAATAAAAAATGATCCAAACCACCAGCCAGATGATGATGATGATGATGATGATGATGATGATGATAACTCAACAACCTGAAATATATCAGGTGTTTTTTGGTGAGTTACCCCTCCGAACAATCATTCCAGTGACATCGCAGTGAGGTCGTTGTAATTTATCCAAATCTAGTCAGATGAGTGAAACACAGTTAGCTAAGTTGGCTTTTGATTATTCGATTCGATATCTACCTGCTATGTTAATTTCCAGTTGTATCCCATGAACATTCCACATCATTCCACTACAACACAATTTTCTCACAGTCAAATCATCAAATCCGCATTTTTGATGGTTGAGTCACAAAAAGGGATGGAAGAAACTGAAGAAATCCCCCCCCAAAAAAATGGGATAAACCACCTATCAACTGGTGCAGGACTTCTTCCACCACCAGAGTGTGCCTGGGGTGCCCCACTTGCTGGGTCCAGTCCACGTCTACGAGGCCGTGCTCATACAACAGCTGACCTCACATGCACCAACAATACACCACTCCGGCTTTTTGGGTTTTCTGAGCTACAGAAAATGTGGGAACCATCAAAACAATGGTTTATGATGGATGTTTATGCTTCAACCATCGAAAAGTGGGAATTTACATGAATTTACCCATGAATCACAAGAATAGTTCGGATGTGAGTCCAGTATACTGGATATATATTTTTAGATATGCATTTATACATAGAGCAAATTTGATATGATACTTTGGTGTGTCCAAAACTGGGGTATCTCCGCACAATTGGAGACATGATCTTTGAGTGGATGCTATGGGGGGATATGACCCAAAACTTGGAGTTTCAGGGCCGAAACCATCCGAAATCCACATATCATTCAGATCAGTATGGGTCAAGATAAACTCACCCCCAACCATGGATAGTTACTACTTAAATTGACCAAATCTACAGTTTTCTGGGCCTTAAATAATTTGACCGTACTTGACTCATATGCATATGTGCAGATTGCTGCAGCTGAACTTCTCATTTCCAGATATGTACAGATAAGCGTAGGTTGTCGATAATCAATACCCCAATGGTTCGTTGGTCCATAAACACCTCTAAGAGTCATTGGGGACAATCCTTCATTTTTTTTTGGATTGAACATTGCAAAAAAAAAAGAAACCACCACCCATGACATCATGATTGGGTACAGTATATGTTTCATCATATCCCCATGACATCCCCAAAAAACAGTATCAATTCATCATGTACGTTCCCTAATGTGGTAAACCCGCCATAAACCATCCCCAAGTCATCACCAAAGTGAATGGGTGCTATGTTTACCATCCCCAAGTTTCTAGTTGTTTATGTCATTGGGTTTCCCACATTGCTATAGAATCCTATAGATATATCTATCATAAACCATACTTAACCTAGTTATAAAGCATAGATACTTTTGAACCACAGTTCTAGACCATAGTTAACCATGGTTCGTTGATATGCCCATATTATCCCATTAGAATTACCATTTAAATATAGTCAATATGGTCTACTGGGATGTCAACCAAGGTTCATTGATACTTGATAATTCCACAGATATGAAAATTTACCCTCTGGTAATTTAACGTAACTATGGAAAATCACCATTTTCACTGGGAAAATCCACTATAAATGGCGATTTTCAATAGCTATGTTAGTTTACCAGAGGGTATACCCTTTTAAATCTGTTATGAACATCCTGAAGCTGACCCCCCAAAAATCAGCTCAGGTGTGCCAACACTGGCGCCGCAGCTCAGCGCGGGTCAGCTCCAAGTGACAACTTGGACGGGAAACCGTTGGAACTGGCATTCCCTTCTGGTACTTTTTCGAATGGGGTCAAAATACTATCAAAATATATCAAATATATGGATTGAACAAACAAAGTTCTAGGAATAAACATGAATTAACCAACAATACTGGCGACTTCACCATCCAAAATTGTACTTTAAAATCAAAAATGGTGACTTAATGATAACCAAGACTAAAGGAACACCATATCTAGAATTGTTGATATGCCATTTATCCAGGAAAAAAAAAGGATTTGACCACCAAAAACGAGTTTCGACAGCAGCAATTAGGGTTTACGGTTGATTCATTATAGGGAAGCAGATTGAAATCATAGTGAGAATAAACATAGGAGTACTGAGGTTTATTTCGCGGATATACCTATAGTTAGATGGAGAAAATACAAGAGCCAATTCGTGGTTTGCAAGAAAGCAACCATGTCTCAGAATAGGGGATTCCCCAAAACTGCCATTCAACAATGGGAACAATGGTGATAGACAATCAAGTTTAATGTTTTTTATTATTTTTCTTAGGATATACGTGTATATATTAAATCCTAGATATATCATAGAACTAAAGGCATATTATGGCATATTATCATATATATATATATATACATATTACGTGCAACTATATTTGTACAAATTGTATGTAATATATTGGATGTAAAGTGTATTGATTAAAATCTCTAATACTATCCAATATCTAGTCATTCACCAAGTTCGAATAGAACCGTGGCCAATCTTCGTGGACGATACGCCGCATGTCTTATCTTTTGCTGCTTAGTATATGTGTATTACATATATATAATATTATATAATATATTTATACATGTACATATTTCTTCATATACGTGGATAATGCAATATAGAGTATATATGTAGATCACTATAGATCCCCATAACTACAAAAAACTACCCTCTGGTAATCAAACCAGGCTAGATTTGTTTCCCATTTACATGCTCATTCAGTTCAGGGATTTCTCAGCTACTTGTAGCTAGCTGATTATCGAACAGTACCCCAGTATAATATAATACAATATAATATAATATAATATATTATAATATAATATAATATAATATAATATATATATATATATGAGTTCCCGTCAAAATCCTTTACATCTCAGTAATTACCATTATCATGGTTATCGCTTTTGGGGAGGATATCACTTTCCGGTGTTTTGTGCCATTGTCGCTTTTGGAGGGGGCCATATCGCTTTACAGTGTTTCGTGCACATCTGACAAAAGTGCTTCTGCAATACTACAGTGGTTTTGAACCATTTTGACCGTGACTCATAATTTATTATATTAAAGTTCTATCATCATATCCTATGATATCCATATAGTATATCCCAGCTTACCATCATTGTTCATGGTTATATAAATCATAGTCAAATCCCATGTTTGATGACTTGCCCAGCGGGGTTCAATGCTAACTTCGCGACTCCGGCAGGTCAATCTTGTTCAGTGCAAAGACCACAGGTACCTGTCAGCAGGGGCAGAGCTCAGCGGGTCTGGGTGATGTATCTGGCTGGGTTGCACTAATTCACCAACCTGAAACAGTTGGGTCCCCCCCAATTCACCCTTTCTTGGTTTGACTTTGATTCTGGGGGACCATTCAACAGTTGGCTGGTTGTCCGCAGCATGCCACACAAAATAGTTTGTGAATGCTTCTGACGTCAACCCAAGACCCAGGATGATCAATACACACTGGGTGGTTCATTTGGGGGTCATCCTCAGAAAAGTGAAAGCCATGGGAATTAGACACAAAATGATGTCGAGTTCCCAGGGTCACCATCAACCGACACTGGATCTGGGAAATTCTGATGGCTGTCATAACTGGGTTAACCCAGTGATTGCCATGTACCATCTGGTTATTTAACATAGCCATGGAAAAACAATCCACCCATTTTTCATAGGTAAACCAACGAACTAAATGGGCCATGGCTTCCATGGCTATGTTAAATAACCATAGGGTAGAAAAAAGGAGTCCCAATCCACCATTTTGCAACCTAGCCATGAGGTTCATTAGCTAAGTGATGTTTGATGTTTTTTTGATGCTTCCATCAGGTAAATCATGAGAACAAAACAAGTTAAACTATATAATACCAATATTCGCAATTGCCCATCATATAGATCAACTACTTACTGTATCATATAGATATTTAACCATATATCTAAATCATCTGAAAACATCACCCAAAAATGGAAATGTCCCAGGCCCTGAGCAATGCACCTTCCACCTGGATGCATGCATCAGCACCTGCCAATCCAACAAAGTGCGGCCTTGAAATTGTCTGAAGACATGTGGCGATTAATTGGTTAGTCCAATCTCATATTCTACTAGGTGTATGGAAGACACATCGAACTAACTGATAACTGGGGCCCAACCACCTTGGAAGGAAAATGAGTGCCTCAAAATGAGTCAAACATGATTCTGAAGACCAAGAAATGCTGAAACAGTTTGAAAATTAATGCCTCAAATCCTATTTTGAACCTCAAGAAACGACTAAATTTGAATACTGCACCATGCAAAATGCACCAAAATTGATTTTGAATCCTCCAAAAATGGCTCAAATTGAATATTGAGCCAAGCAGTGAGTTCTGACGGCACTTGCGTCATCGTCCATACAGGGGCTTCTCGAAGGCAGATAATGAGCTGGAAATTAGGTCAAGAAGAATTAGTATAGTTACAATGCTTCCCTCTTTGAAGCAATCATTTACCAGCAACCCTAGCCCCATTCTCCTGCATTGAAGTTGTTCCCATGCAAATTGCAATGAAATACTCCACATTATGATGTCCCGGTATTGTGTAGTGAGGTAAACCCAATGCCATAAACCATCCCCAATCGATTTTTATGACATTGGGTACGGTATATCCCAATATAAGGGATGATTGAAAAGGACCCCCAGTCAATGGATGGTATTCTGGGTCCAGAAAACGATCCACCTCCTCAGTTTGGAGTTCAGCACCACGCTCCACTGAAACGACCACCACGGCCACCTCCACAGAACGCAGAAAACCGAAAATCGTCAGACAATGGAATTCAGACAGGAGAATTCAGATTATAAAATAATCCAGAAATTCAATGAAATTGACAGATCGTAGAGAAATCTGCTAAAAGAGATATAAATTAGTTGTCTATTTTTGTTTGGAGGTGATATAAATGGATCTCAACAAATCGTGAAGCTTACCCAATGCCATCAGAGTCATGGTTGACCCCATACGCGTTCATAGTGACCCATGATTCAGCGGGCAGTTAAACAGTTTGGTGGAGAACGGCTTTGGACCCCAGCACGCCATGATTGATGACACCGGACGCTATGTGTTTTCAACTGTGGAATATGGTCAGGGTGGACCGTCTTATACCCATTTGATCATGTTGGCTGGAACTACCTATGTGACATGTTTCCTACAAATCGGTTTGTCTAAAGACATGGTACCCCAAAATATCATGGTTGATCATCATGTTTACCGAGGAAAATGCAAAAAAAATGGATACCATGTCTGGACGGACCCATACAATCCAAAAAGATCCAAAAAGGGGGCACGGACCTATTTGATAACCAGATATCCTATACTATGCTATGTTCCAATTACATCTAACTAACCAATGTGCTGTTGGTAACCCTATTTTTTTAAATAAGTTTTGACACAAAATTTGAAACTGCAAAGTTGGCCATTTGATCCTGATCATGCATCATTTCCATGATTCATTGTTTTTTTTTGTCCTGTTCTCGGTCCAGGTGTACCGAGCATCCAACATCTGCTGCTGCCATGGTGCGTCCGCGCCTTGGACGTTGCCCATCATGGTCCATAGCTATTTTAAAGTTGTATGGTTGAGGATAAATTATGGCCTCTTAGTATAACAAATTCAACCATACTAAGAGGATATGTTGCAAAACTTGGTTGAAATAAATCTGGTTGAATCATGATTTATGGATATTTATGGTATTTTGTTTACTGATGTGTTTTTTTTTGTTGGGTGGATAACCTCTTGATTTATCGCCGCTTCAGCTTGCAGGTCTCCCCGCGACAATTCGAAGGCCTCATGGCCGGGCGTGTCCAAAAAGGTCCTGGGTGTGTCCAGCGGCGATTGGTCAAATCTGCCGGAAATCTTTGATTCGTGGCATTAGAAAAATTGGTTAATGTAGAATATTCTAGTGGTGAATGGTCATGGTACATGTTTACTGCTGTACATTACTAAAATATACGAAAATACAAGCTGGTTGGCTATGATTCTGTTGACCCATGGTTTGTATTAGCGACAAACCAGTTAATGATTAATACACATAATAGTTTGGTACTGGTAAAGCCAAGCCTCCTCAAAATGAAAAAGTTGATATACTCAAAAAAAGGTAATCCTCAACATACTTAACATTGACCCATTCTCGCATTAACCCCAGTGATTGTGACTGGGTGGTTAGGCTGCATTAGCTATTTTGGCATGGAATATGATCGGCCCTGGAATATGGGTAAGAAATCGTTCAAAATTTCTTGAAAAACGAAAAAATTGAAGACGGAAAAACAAGGGTAAAGGTCAGGTTTGTCTGTAAATAGAGTAATTACAGGCGCTACCCCAAAATTCAACGGTTTATCATCATGTTCCACATTAATGTTGCATCCTGATTAGTAACTAAGTTCGCTATTGTGGCTAGAAATTTCCAGATTATGCAGTACCCCCTGATTATATAGATCTTCCGGTTCACTATTGTGGCATTTTTTTGGCAGACGATTTATTTTCGCAAAAATGACATAACAAAACTTAGCAGACTTAGCATGTGTTTCTGAAAGGAAATTGTATATCTCCCTTTCCCAAGAGATCCAATCTCTTATCAAACCCTTGTTGGGGAACAGTTTTTCCACAAATGTCCAAGGCACTGGACCATGAGAGCGTTCAATTCAGTTTGTTCCCAGGGTTCGCAATTGCAGCAAATATTTCCTGAGGTGATCCTGGAGCCAAGAGAAGAAAGAAACACCTTTTACAAAGGCAACATTGTCTTTCTCTTTCTATTCCTCTTTTTTTTGTTCCTCTCTCTCTCTCTTTATCTTTGTGAATTCTCTCTCTCTCTCTGTCTCTTTTTCTTTCTCTATCCATTTCTCTTTCTCTTCCCCTTCCTCTCGCTTTTCCTCTCTCTCTCTCTTTCTCTTTCTATTTCTCTTTCTCTCTTGTTTATCTTTCTATGTCTCTCTTGTTTATCTTTCTCTTTCTCTTCCTCTTTATGGTTATCTTTCTCATTGTTACACCTTTAATAAAACTTGAGACGCAAAAGGCAACGCAATCATCATGCTGAACACACTCACTATAAGCACTACAAGCACCACCAGTACTACAAGTTCACAGGCAAAATATAGTCTTAATATGTCTTAATTAGAATTCATTTGTCGCCAATTAACAAATTATTACTTTAAAATATGTATGATCGTATTTTTCTGGGGAACAGCTTTTAAAAAACTCAACTTTAAAGAGGGTATAGCCCTTAAATAGCATTCGTTTGAGGGGGGCCCACAACACCTGAACTTCCAAGGCCCTAGCATTCGTTCTTCTTGGCGACCTTGGACCGATTGCTTCACCCTGAAAAAAAAATTGGACCATCATCCCAGCCGTGATGGCAAGTAACAATATTTACCATCTGGCTATTTAACATAGCCATGGAAAATCACCATTTTTCATAGGTAAACCATCTATAAATGGGCCATTTTCCATGGCTACGTTAAATAACCAGAGGGTACAATATTTGAAACGACAATGAAACCACAAGCCAGAAACAGTTATTTATTGTCATCCCAGGATATCCTAGGACAATCAACAAACAACGAAGACGGGTGAATCTACCGAGATCAAGTAGTTCAAACCTCGTTCCACAGGCAGTAAATACCAAGGTTGCTATAAAATCAGCCGAAACTAAACTTGGGCGTACAGTAATGTTGATGGCCTAAGTTTTGATGCAGTGCACAAAAACATCTTTGGCCGCTTCGGAGATGTGAGGATGTACAGTTAATTTATCTCCATTTAAACAAATCTCAAGGCGCAAAGTGGTACCCAATGGTCACCATCCATTAACCAGGCCGGGAACCCATGTCCCGGTCGCCTCCATCTTCCTGCCAGGATCTAGGGATTGGACGGGATCTGAACCAGGGACAGTGTTGACAGCAGAGTGCAACCAGGTAACAAATAACATGGGATATCATATGGTATATGGTGATATGGTATCTGGTGATATGGTATCTGGTGATATGGTATCTGGTGATATGGTATATGGTGATATGGTCTTCAACAAATCGAAGACCACTTGAATTGCCATGCTTTTAGTACATCTTGCCATGCCAGCAGATTGTTATTTCTGTCAGAAACGACTGTTCATTTACCCTCTGGAAATTTAACATAGCTATGGAAAATCACCATTTTTAATGGGAAAACTCACTATAAATGGCCATTTTCAATAGCTATGTTAAATTACCAGAGGGTAACATCAATAGAAAGAAGCATAGTTTCTCCTAGATACGATCCATAAAAGGTGATGTTCATTGACCTTCCATACCTACCAGCTGGTTATGACTAACACTTTGCCATGAAAAAAATCCACCCATTTTTAATAGGTGAACCATCTATAAATGGGCCATGTCCCACGGCGATGTTAAATCCCCAGAGGGTATGTTCATGTACCGGAGGGTAAGCCAACTACTGCTGGGGTAAATTTCATTGGAGCAACGGATCTAGCAGGCTATGCCAGGATTTGGAGGGTGCAAACCCATGGGTTTCTTGAAGTTTCTTGTAGTTAGTTTTCAAATTGAAACAATCCATTGATTCACTACCTGTACAGTAAGCATCATGAATCATGTTTATCCTTTTTTCCTGTTGAACGCTTCTGATCTCAAAGCAAAACTTGAACTGGAATTCCTTTCCGCTGGACGTGATTTACCCGCAGACATCCGTAGACCATATGGTACAGATACGCCAAGATATCCCAAGTGAATATTGTTGAATGATGTTTCATCATGTTTCATCTCATAGGAACGTATGATCTGGAGGTTTCCTTAAATGGGGGTACCCCCAAATCATCCATTTATAAATGGATTCTCCATCATAAACCATCCATTTTGGGGATCCCCATTTTAGGAAACCCCAATCTCAACATCCTCAAGGATGTCGAATCTTCCGATATCAGCTACTCGAAAAAATTGGGAGCATGGATCAGCCTTGAAGGTTGACAAAGGCACAGTGGCAAAACCTCAAAATGACACACATGTATCATTTATTTGATTTGCTATGGTTTGGTGATTGGCTTTACCATATAATTTACCATATATATAATATATATATATACCTCCTGGACATTCAGGGCACCTTTCACAATTGGTCAAAGGGAAACATGTTTTTGAGCATCACAGTTTATGGCCACGGACCCTCTGACAGACCATCCTCCATTTTTTCCGATTTTCCCGTGCTGTTTCTGGTGGGGTAGCTCGTGGTCACTGCTAGTGAGATTGGGCGATATACAATATATATATTTATTTATTTATTTATTTACCCACATTTTTTTCGGACAGCTTTTCTTGGCAGCTTCCACTCACATTTTTAACGCCTGATCTGTGTCTGTCAACGTCGAACACCAAGTCCTCTGCCGCAACGGCAGGATGATCTGTGCGGCTGGCCTGGCCTCGTCCTTTTGAAGATGGGCCGCTGTGGGGTATGTTTGGTCTGAATTTACCTATATAGTTAACGCATAAACACACTGTGTATGTATATATATATATACATATATATATATGTGTGTGTGTCTACATGTATATATATATATATGTGAATAGATGATAATATATATATATGAATAGATTATATTATATAATATATATATATAATACATATATATAATATATATATATAATATGTGTAATATATATATATATATATTATATATAGATATGTATAATGTATACATATATATATATATGCTATTTGTATATATATATATGCAATGTGTATAATGTATATAATTATATATAATATGTATGTATGTATATATATACACATACAATTCCGTACATATATTAATCATACATATAATATATATATATACATACACGTATACATACCTATTGTAAAGTGGATTCACGGGGTTGTTGAACATGATGGTGATCTCTCTATTCATGGACCAAACCAGTTGGAAAAGGACATCATTGCATTCAACTACTCGTGGAGGGATTCACATATTGAAATATTTTTGGGCATAGACATACTGAATAAATTTTCATCCTCGATATGTGACGCCCCAGTTTTGACCATGGCTCATTGAAGATACTTGCAGTCGATGCCACATCGGGGGGTGTGAGCTTGGCTTTGGGCCCAGGCGAGCTTGATGTTTGCCGCCAAGGACGTTTCTCGCGAAACGAACTTTTACCCGGCAACACACCGCAGGTTTCCGGAAATCAGGTGGAGCAGAATGGATGGCCAATAGCTTCCAGCATCGATTCTTACACCATCCCAACACAAAATTCATGGGCTTTTCATCACTTGATTCCCGGGAACCTTTCTCATGAATAAGAACCTCATGAAAGATAATTATTATGAGGTTTTCGCTCCATCAAAGGAAGCTCCGTGGTGAAGAACAAAAAGCACCACCCCTTGGATAATCCTGTCGAAGCCAAACATCACCAAGCTACTGCTTTGGAGGCCTCTGTTGAACCAAGAAATGAACTCATGCCAGCTTCATGCTACTGGAACAAAGCTACCTCCTTTGGGTGATGTCAACCCACCCGGAAAAAAAAAGATCTTCGACCATCGGTTCAGGTCCAAGAGATGATGATTATGTATCAAATAGCTATGGAAAACACCAGTCGCCTCCGTTTCCCTTTCATAGATCAATCCTTCAATCATCAACCAAAAAACAACATGGCATCAACATGACCTCGAAGCTTCCTCTGCATGGAGCCAACAATTATCAGCAACAGCCGGAGCAAATCTTCGCCCTACATTGCAGGGTTACTTGAAGGTCCAAAACTGAGTCCTCGAGCATTCAGCCAGCTGTAGGGACCGTCCCAAAACTGACATATTTGGGGTCTATGATTTCATGTTTTGCTTATAAATGTCCCATGGATTGCTCCTTTGCGGGGGCAAGCGCCCGATTTGAACTAATCAAGCGATTGCTACATCAGATGTACCATGGGGGAATCCCAAGTCAAGATCCGTCAAGTGGTTTTCCATGGTTTTCCGCAAGTGGTTTTCCAAAACTCAAAAAATCAAAGCATGGCAAGTTGTCTTATCCCACAGGATCCATGTATGGTATATATGCTAACATTGGGGGTATATTGATGGTAAATGTTACCATATATATCCATATATAGCATACATGGATCCTATGGGTTATGGGAGCCCAGTCCACTAGTTGGTGACGGGGGTCCTCGTGGTCCACAGTCTGTCTCTTTAGGAGCCAAGAGTCATACTCAGCCAATCGATGCCAATCAAGGGGACTGGCAATCACCGAAAACCTTGGGAATGTTGCCATAGAACGCCTTTAAGAACTCTTTGGCGACTAAAGTTACCAATGTGCAAACATGTCAACATGTCAACATATCTCCCTTTTCCGTACCCTTCAAAGTTCTTTTGATTCACAACGGTTCCCATTAGCAATTTGAGTTCCTCAATCACTGAAGTGACCCTGCAACTGGCTCTGGCGAAAGCTCCCTGCTGTTGGTTTCGTAGCAGAGCTGCCCACTGCTCGAGCCCGATTTTGTTGGGGAAAATCAACAGGAATCCGTGTTTTGCTTCAAATGTTTGTTGCTTTGATATGTTTTGATGCAATTTTAAAACTAAGGCCAAAGGCTTTCCTGAGTTTTTTCTGAAAAATTCTAGGAACATAGGTACCGACTGGATCCATGGTACTATCTGATTTACCTGCATACATAAGGCTATTTGGGTGGTAAATGCAGGCAAGATCAAGCAAGTATTCCGTAGATCGCTTATGTATAATATTTACGGAGTTTTCCAAAAAAAATGGGGGGTACTACCCCAGTCATCCAAAAAAATAGATGGATTTTCCATGATTTTCCAAGCATCCATTTGTGGGTATCCCCAAGTCGGCGGATTTTATGTCCGGTTCAAAAGGGCATAAAAAGGACGAAAAACTGAAACCATCAACCACTGCATATCTCAGCCAGCCCGAGATAGCCCGGGTAAATGATAATAATTCACCAACCGAAAGAGTTGGGTCATCTTGGGATACGTACCTTCCTTGCGCCTTCATAGCACAATGACAAGTCGCTGACACCATCGGACATCTTGAGCTGGACGCAGCTACACATTTGCAAGGCACAGTCACGGTAGCATCAGCGAACCGGCTGCAGACGCTGAGTGAAGGTCGATGAATCACTTATTTACTTCATGTGTTTGAAGGAATTCAATGAATTACTTGAAATTAAGTTCCCAAATGGTTGGTGAACAAATGAATCTGGCTAAAGCATGATTAAAACACCAGTAGTCCAGCCAATGGTTCAGCTTCTTCTCAGGCACGTTTTTCGCTGACAAAAGATTTGTCGAACTGTCGAACTGTCGAGGCTTTCTGCGCCGCGGCGGCGGTGTCACATTGGGAACGGTCGTGGACATTTCGCTGGTGACGCATTGAGACCATCTCAGATCATACATCTGCGGGGATGCAGTGTTTACCTACATTTCATGGGATTAGTAAAAACTCATCACCAATTTTGATGTATATAGGTAATTCATGGTAATTCCAGAATCCTGAAGTTGCTTCAAACATCTACAGGAACTCCCATAGTTTCAGTGGTTTTTCCTATCGATTTGCCTCAAACCAAGTGACGTCACAGGGGTTTTTTGATCTTCCCAAGAGTTGGCCGATCTTTTCCGGTCTTAACAACTCACCTCCTCTACACCACCAGTTGTGGCGATTTCTGAAAGTTGCGACTGCAAAAATTGGATCATTGAATATCATCTTGATACTATAAATGATGTCATATAAAACATAATTTAGATTGATTTAGATCAACATCATGTTCATATCATATCATATCAGAAATTCACCAATTTTCAAATGCGATTTTGCCCAGAAAATCCCCATGAATGGATGGGATGTCCTCTGCAGGGACACCGACTCCGGGGTTGTGCCAACGGTGCTCGCTGGGTGTCTGGCACAACGCTGACGCGGCAGGTTCTTCGAATTCATCCGCAACGTCATCAGCAGGCAACCACTTAGATGCGGCTGATTTACCCTCTGGTAAACATACAAAAAACTATTGAAAATGGCCATCTATAGTTGATGTACATGTTAAACATGCTGATTTTCTATAGTCATGTTAGTTTACCAGAGGGTATGCTGATTTATTCTCTGTTGATGGCACAGTTGATGCTTCGTAACCTGCATGGCGGCCACTGCTGAGATGGTGAAAACAGGCCCCTGCTTCGACTCCAGGGCACTGCGGATGCGGACGGCTTCAGCTGACGGCTGATTGAGACGAACCAAAGTTTCCATATCTCTGGCAGATCCCAAAATCCTCAAGAACTATTGGTTCATCCCAAAGATGGCACAGTTTTCTGAGAAAAAAAACAGATATGAACAGATGCTGATGGGAGTTTCGGAAAAATCAAACAGTTTCCTGAGAAAACCATGGTCTTCTCGGTTGTTTCTTGGCAAAGACACGGACTTCCACCTGGTGGGAGCCTGAGTCTGACCACGCTCCATGGTTTTCGGCACATCGGCACGGCGAGGCTGACACGTACGTGGCCAAGTGTTTGTAACTCAAACATAATGTGCATATATGTATATAATGTGTATAGATATATATATGTATATACTGTATGTATATATATATATAGTGTGATATGATATAATATGATATTGTATAATCACCAGGTGACCCAAAGATATGTGAATTAGTTTGAATTCATTGACAAATTTGACAATGATCCATGGATATATCCATGGTGGAAAGTTATGCGTGATTGAGGCCCCTGATGTCAAGCCACTTTCCAATGGTCCCCAGCCTGACACACAGTTCTGACATAGTTCTGCAATATTCATTGAATTTTATGTATGTTCTGACATTCTTTCTGGCATTCTATCTGGCATCTCTATTCGGACATCCTTTCTGGCAAATACTCTGACATTCTTTCTGGCATTCTATCTGGCATCTCTATTCGGACATTCTTTACGGCAAATACTCTGACATTCTTTCTGGCATTCTATCTGGCATCTCTATTCGGACATTCTTTCTGGCAAATACTCTGACATTCTGTCTGGCATTCTATCTGGCATCTCTATTCTGACATTCTTTCTAGCATTTATTCTCACATCCTTTCTGGCGTTCTATCTGGCATCTCTATTCTGACATTCTTTCTGGCATATATCATCATATATCCTCACTTTCTTTCTGGCATCTCTATTCTGACATTCTTTCTGGCATATATTCTCACATTATTTCTGGCATTCTATCTGGCATCTCTATTCGGACAATCTTTCTCTGACATTCTTTCTGGCATTCATCTCTATCTGGCATCTCTATTCGGACATTCTTTCTAGCATATATTCTCACATTCTTTTCTGCCATTCTATCTGACATATGTCCTGACATTCTTCCTGGCATCTATTCAGGAATTTCATTCCACATGGAATTCCATCTGGCATCTTTTCAGGCGTTCATTTTGGCATTTTCTGACATCTATATTCTGACATTCTATCTGGCATCCATTCCGGCAATTCATGCTATATGGCATTCTAAGCATCTTTTCAGGCGTTCATTTTGGCATTCTCTGACATCTATATTCTGACATTCTATCTGGCATCTATTCAGGCAATTCATGCCATATGGCATTCTATCTGGCATCTTTTCAGGCGTTCATTTTGGCATTCTCTGACATCTATATTCTGACATTCTATCTGGCATCTATTCAGGCAATTCATGCCATATGGCATTCTATCTGGCATCTTTTTAGGCGTTCATTTTGGCATTCTCTGACATCTATATTCTCATATTCTATCTGGGATTTTTCCGGCCATTCTATCTGGCATCTATTCTAAAAGTCTTTCTGCCATTCTATCTGGCATGCGTTCTCACATACTATCTTGAATATATTCTGACTTCTGTCCTTCTGTCTGGCCTTCTGTCTGGCATTCTATCTGGCATCTCTATTCTGACATTCTTTCTAGCATTTATTCTCACATTCTTTCTGGCGTTCTATCTGGCATCTCTATTCTGACATTCTTTCTGGCATATATCCTCACTTTCTTTCTGGCATTCTATCTGGCATCTCTATTCTGACATTTTTTCCGGCATATATTCTCACATTATTTCTGACATTTTATCTGGCATCTCTATTCTGACATTCTTTCTAGCATATATGCTCACATTCTTTCTGGCATTCAATTCTATCTGGCATCTCTATTCTGACATTCTTTCTAGCATATATTCTCACATTCTTTCTGGCGTTCTATCGGGTATCTCTATTCTGACATGTTTTCTTGCATATATTCTCACATTCTTTTTGGCATTCTATCTGGCATCTCTATTATGACATTCTTTCTAGCATATATTCTCACATTCTTTCTGGCATACTATCTGGCATCTCTATTCTGGCATTCTTTCTGGCATATACT
>Ga0126342_10007911_pt1 | contig 19011 bp, 14 predicted proteins | sample Cyp1metagenome_FD_92528 | JGI IMG/M metagenome (GOLD analysis project Ga0126342, IMG submission 92528) | Coral microbial communities from Lord Howe Island, Old Settlement Bay, Australia - Cyphastrea 1 metagenome | ecosystem: Host-associated > Invertebrates > Cnidaria > Coral ... | reverse complement strand
TGTGTTTTTCCAATGATTTGGGGCTCCGGAGGGTCGAAAAGTAGGCTCGCTAAAGCGGCGGGTGCGGAGCCAGCTGGCCAGAGGAGAGATGAAAAATTGCACGCCGTTGTGGCGCGAAGCACACTTCGAAGTCAAAATGTACAAAACAACACCTCAGCGTCGGACCACTTTTGGAAGTTGAGATGTCGAAATAGATAGATAGATAGATAGATAGATAGATAGATAAATAGATAGACAGATAGGTAGTCAGAGAGAGTGAGAGAGATCAATCACCTTTCGATCCATCAGTGGCTTCGCTCTGCCATCCCTGATTCACCACAACCAACCTCTCCTATAGGTTTCCTATTTTTGAAATTTCCGCCACCGCCTTGTGCGGTACTACTGGTAAAGCTTGTCTATCTTTATTTGGTGCTGTATCAAAGCTGGTTGGTGGTTTCAACCCCTCTGAAAAATATGAGTTCGTCAGTTGGGAATATTATTCCCTATATGGGAAAATAAAATTAATGTTCCAAACCACCAACCAGTATGTTACCCTCTAATTTTATCAAAAACAACACGGTTTTCGATGATTTCCCCCGGCTATCAACCTCCATGGCTAGGGGACTTCCCAGCTTGCCATGTTTGGCATGATGGCATTTCCCAGCTTCTAAAACCATTCCCAGCTTCGATGCCAGCTCTAGCTTTGGCCGTGGCCAAGAAGGCACAAGCCTTTCCTCAGGGGATGCCAAAATGGGTCATGTGGACATCGCATGACATCGCTATTCGTGTATGACGGAACTGCAGCTGAATGGGTCTAGGAAGCCTAAACTTAAAGTAGTTTGTGAGTTTAAGTTAATATAAATAAGATATTATTATTATTGTTATTATTATTATGATTATTATTATATTATATTATATTATATTATATTATATTATATTAAATATATTATATTATTATATATATCATATATATTATATATATATATTATATTATTATATATTATATTATTATATATTATTATTATAATATAATATATTTATGTAATAATATAATATATATAATAGTAATATATATATAATATATAGAATAATAATATATATATATATATAATAATATATTTGTATTATATGGTTTATATTATATATTTAATTTATGTATAATTTATATAAATTGGATTCACTGCAGTGAATATTTCAAAAGTTGTGAATGAGGATTTCTGACGAAGTACTGATGGTACGTTGATCCCCTGCCAAGAAACAATGCTTGGTGAAAACCTCGAAAAGATACCCTCTGGTTAATGGTGGTTTAATTTAATGGTGGTTTAATGGGATTTACCCTCTGGTTATTTAACGTAGCGAACTGGGCTATCACCATTTTATCAATGGTAGATCATCATGTTTATCATCTATTTCTATGGGCCATGGCTTCCATAGCTATGTTAAATAACCAGAGGGTAAGTCTATATTGCTGAAACCCCATAGAAAGTCACCAATACTACGAGATCGAATAGTTGCCGCTGGTAATGGCCACCGCCGCTTCATGGTCCATGGTAGTTTTGCGGCATGTACTGTAGCAACGATGACATAGAACAGCAGTGGCGTGACACTCTGAGTCCCTCTTGTGGTCATTTGCAGACTGTACAAGGTGGGGCTCCATCAGTTATAAGTTGGTCTATAAGCCACATTCACTATAGCTATATATATATGTATATATAGCATTATAAAATTATATAGCTATATTCCCAATGAACCCTAGTTAGCCCTAGTTTACCAAGTTCTGTTCACTAACTTGGCTATCGGAAACAGCTGAGGCTCTGAAAGTCTTCTCTCTGCTGGCTTCCCAGTTCATCATGGGCTCTCCCTGTGATCAAGAAAAAGAGTCATCAATAACTACACCTCAAGTGCAGGTACCTAACAAAATCTAACAAAGGTGCAGGTCCACCTACAAGGCCTAATTTTCGGGGAACTTCCAAACATACGGTCTGGGTGACCCCATCGGTCTTCAGTCGCACGACACTTGGATGCAAAGCAAAGTGACCACAGCACTGGCGCATTTGATCCAAAGGGACCCGGATACCCAAACAAATATAGAACTTCCAACCGGTCTCAAACTGCTTGGTGATCACCAAGAACTGTTGTCATTTTGAATATAGTAATTCTCCTAGTTACATGTGCGAAAATATCAAAAAGAAACAAAAAAAAACACGGTTACTTTGGATTTCTTTGGACCTCTCATCTCTTTTCTTCGCTTCTGTGACTTCCGTGCCACAAGAACCGAATGCTCGGGGCCCGCCTGCATTTTGAGGTGATTGCCATAGGAAATCGAAGAGATTGGACCTGACACGCCAGGCTTGCAGAGAAGAGCCCACCTGACTATCTGATTGGAACAAAGATGAACACATATTTTCTTGGGATTGGTTTAAGGGAAAAAATACAGTTATTTGATGGTAACAACCATGGTTTCCCGGCAGATTGTCCCTACCAATCCCATGACATTTGGGGAGTCCAAGCAGTGGCAAGTTTCCAATGGAAACGACGGAATTTCGAAGTCTCTGGAGTTTCCAGCAGTAGAAACATGTCCATTTTGGAAACTTTACTCTTCGTGTGCTAGCAAGCAGTCACTTTTTTGGGGTGACACAGGGACACAACCTGAAATAGCCATTAATAAATCAGCCAAGGTTTACAGATCCAAGAAGACATACCGTAACACAAAACACTTCACCACTGAAAATTCATTCAAGTTCACCTTAAGCCCACCTGATCTCCGTGGGCAGCCCCCCCCACCTTGCCATGGCAGGTCCAGCTGTTGAAATAGCTGCGCGCGGTACCTGCACCCACGTCATCCGCTGTCCCTATCTGGTGCAATAATCTGCTGGAGTGGCTGGTTACACTCGTTGATCTCATCTTTTGGTGCAGGGTAGCATAAGCCACTTTTGGCTAAACTGAGAGATGAGTCATAGATTCCATAATTGCATGGATTTCCCATATGTTCATCCATTTTCAGGATTTCAAGTTGGGTCCATATACAAACAAACACACACGCCAATTAAAAACGCTACAGTGATCTTTGGACATTTAGGCCAAATGATTTCAAGTACAATGGACAGAGACATTTTGGAACCATGACCTTCCTTGTTGGAGCACCAACCCAAACCTTTTTAAATCCCCATTTGTCACCACTTCTAGTAATTTTTCACATCCATATTTCCTGGCTTACAGGTACACTTCTTAGTCTTACTATTTCATGACCATGTTTCAACTTTTTTCTCATGGTTCAATCCTCAGTCCCTCGCATTTTTGCTTGATAGTTTAATCATCATTTTCTCGCATTTCTGCTGTGTTTTTGGATGGTTCCATAGCTATCTGAGGGCTCCACCACCTCCCGACCCAGCCGACCCAGGCGACCCCGGGGTCACGGATCAGCGTCCGGTTCGAACTCGGGCAGCTCGCTGAGACGCCGCGCCAGGGCGCTGAGAGCGCCGAAGAAGGGCACGGACCAACAACTTTGGTTGGTCAACATCCTGAATTCACGGATTGATACAGATATCATATGGTAGAATATGGTATATATCATGGTATATCATGATATAAATTGACTGATATAGTTAGTTCGGATATAATATGGTATATCATGGTATATATCATGGTATAAATTGACTGATATAGTTAGTTCGGATATGATATAATATGGTATATCATGGTATATAATGATATAAATTGACTGATATAGTTAGTTCGGATATAATATGGTATATCATTGTATATCATGGTATGTATCTAATATAAACGTGTTTTTATGTAGTTGATATATATATATATATATGTATAATTAGTTGATATGTTGTAAATCAAAGATCAAATTCACCAATTAACAAACTGTAGATGGAATTGACATATGTATAGTCTAGTTGGTGGAGGACCAATTGATATAGCGTCTATATACTTGATAATAGTTCATATGTAGTCATTGATTAATGATATGTAGTTGATAATTGACCAAAAGTTCCCTATGGATCCAAGTGCATTTTCAGGGAGTATTTTGGGTATGATTTCGCAGGTCAAGTACCGATACATATGGATGTGTGTATATATATATATAGAGAGAGAGAGAGAGAATTGGCCAATTAGTTTTCCTACTGTATAAGATAAATAGATAGGAAACAAACGGTGAGACATAGTTTTGGTCAACATCCTGAGGTGGCTGAGCAAAACCACTTGGCATACTTGTGATTGTTGCTGATTATAATATGTATATATATATATATATATTTATACGTACACATAGTATTGTCATATGTTAAATATACACATTTATATATGTATGTGCTGCTTGGTCCATCAAGTTAGGTCTGAATGTCACCCTTTCAAAATAGATTGTGGAGCGTATTTCTGGGGAATCAGCCTGGGTCTAAACTACAATCCCAAGCAGTTTGTGTCTGTGTTACTATCGGACACATAGTCATCTTAGAACCTTGCTTCAGTCATGGCGGCTATCGTGGGGTTGATGTGTTGCTACCTGCTACATCGTGCGGGTCTGTCTGTACCCGACCGAGCAAAAAAAGACCTCAGCTCATGCAACATCGCGATGATCCTCTCCTCTTCCAGGTTCCACAGTTCCACGGGTCACCCGACGATTCTGTGCACATGACAAGTTGCACAGAAATGTCACATTTATGGCTGTGCGTCACGCAAGTAGAATATAAAATGGCTTGATTGTAGCCCTGTGATACCTCTGCAGAGCGTCAGGTCCCCATGGGTGGCACAGCCGTCAGCGGCACCTGCGCATGTGTCCCCCTTACCTTGCGACATTGTTGGCAACCAGCTTTTCAGGCTATATATATATTATATAACATATAGTCTTTGAGCCTGATAAAGAACAACTTTTGGACAAAGTCACAGTCACATCAGCCTTTCGTATCCGTTGATCTCTTCCATTTAATTTTTGTTTGCTGTAGTTGCTGTAGCACCATCTTGACACGACTGGCTGCATTCTTAGAACCTGAGGATGACCAGTGTGTTGACCCACTTCAATAACTGTGCCCTGGGGCCATTGAAATCCTTAGTCAACCAAAAATCATCAAGAATCCACGGTAGTCTACGTGCCATGGCTTAAACTGCTTAAGTGGTTGCATTCCATCCAAACAGTCTTCGTCAAAAACGCTCCGGGTAGGATGGACCTTTGGAACCGAACAAAACTCAATTGCTGTATATCATATGGATATACGGCATTTTATACATATTGTATGGATACACCATGTATTTAATCATCATGTTATACAGATTTATACAGTATGATATATTGTAATATATTATATGATATATTATATGGGATGTGATATACTCATCATAGCCCACGTTTCATGATTCAATCTCCATGGATGGTAAAGCACTATGTTTGATGTCGAACACCGCCATTGTGTCACATATTCCCCCCTTCTCACCACACCTGACCATGACCTCAAGCCAAGCATCGTATACCACGACACGCGTAGTGTGGAGAGAATCCGTTGCCGTTTCAGCAGCGGATGACCCAATTCGTTGCTCAACGCGCTGCGAAGTTCCACCGGAGAAGCAAAGACCAGCGGAATCAAATCCTCAGTTAAGGAAGTGTCAAAAGCATGTCATGAGAAATTGCTGCAAAACATTGCAAAACCCTGGGATGTGCCTTATTTCTATTGGTCTATTGTCTGGTTGGTGGTATACCTGCCCCTCTGAAAAATACTAGTCAGTTGGGATCATTATTCCCAATAAATGGCAAAGTAAAAAATGTTCCAAACCACCAACCAGTTTTTTCTACAATGTTCTACATTTTGAGAGAACCCCATTTTTGACAACCAACTGCGGAGAGTGTAAAGGCGATCATGAACCAAAAAAAACATGCCGCCATTGGAAGTGTTTCCAGTGAGACATCTTTGGGATTCTTTGGGTATGTTTGAATAAGTGTTTCGGACATAAACAGTAGATAATATAGATTATATCACATCAAATGTGTTTCGATATGTTTTGATATGATGTGACTTTGTTCTTACTCTTTTCAGAACTTTCCACACAAAATCCCAGAAATATGTATCATATGGCAGTGTGTCAAAACCTTGTACCCCTGGTGAACATCAAAATAGCTGGTAAATGGATGTTCATCCCCCTAAAAATTGTATTAATAGGTATTGATCCATAGCCATATCATCATCTACACATTTACCTCCGTGAAAACTACCCTGGAAACTGCCCATTTTGGAGCAGGACTGTGGAAAATTGTGTTGAACAGTATCCGTGGTGGCAGTGGCAAGGAACAGCCAAAACGAAGACGTACTTCAGCGTGTACCTGGGATATAGCCAGCTTGCCCCAGAGGCCACACATAGAAGGCGAAATTCCAATTTGAATGGGGCTTGTGCCACAAGGTGGTGCCCCCCCAGTGATGTTTGTTCTTTTATAAGCCATAGCAACGATAGATATAACTACCATAAACCCTAGTTATTGGAGTTCTTTGCACCAACTTAGCTGACTATGGGGCACCACCTTGCATGAAATGAATGGGGGAACCACAGATCCATAAACCATTTGAATTGTCAACCATATTACCGGAGGCTATTTGGGAATGGTGATGCCAGTCATTCCCTGAAATTCCTTGAAATTTGAAATGATGCCAATCATAATCTGTAATGCCATTAATTTTGAATAATTATATTCTCATGGGAATTTGATGCCCTAAACGATTTCAAGTGCACCAGCAAGACAACGAGGGGCCACCAAGACAGGTAACTTGGTGTTTCACTGCAAAAACTGGTGATTACAATGGATATATCTATACCGTATCTATACCTGGATGGTTAGTTGGGAAATGTTGGCAACCAACTTAAAACTTGTTGTTGGGGGTCCCCATTGTGAAATTGTAGCTGATGGTGTTTGACAATCCAAGTCGTGGACGAAAGTTATATGAAAAAGTATTTAAACATCATTGACAGTTTAATAGAACCTCTACATTTAACTTGTCCTACTGTATATGATGTATTTAAACACTATTCTCTAGATGGGTGGATTTTCTGGAGTGCTTCTCAAAGATCCAAAGGTCACCGTGCTGATTTGATATTCCTGAAATACACCGAGTCGCAGTGCATCCCAGCAATCCCTCAAGTCAGATCCTTCATTTTTCGCTTAGTCTTCACTGCTGTATCCATTCAAGGTCGTGCCCCACAGGTATGTCAACGTTGGTTAATGATCCCATTAACGAGTTCAAACAAATCTAGCATGAACCTACTTCAGCTGTAAGTTGGTCTTTACAAAAAACGGTAAGTAATCCGCTAAGTACTTCGATAAAAAAGGTACAATGGATCCAGCAGTTATTGGAAATTAAAACCAACTTGCTTATCTGGCTAAACCCCATGTTTGTTGGTTGATTCACAACATAATAATGATTAATAAATGTCAATGTTGGTTGTGAACTCCCTTCCTGCAGGTTTTTCGCCAGAGGACTCTTCCACAGCCCACTCATCGTCGGCAGTGAGCTCGTATACAACTTCTCCTTCTTGATTGTGCAAAACCTGCCGAAGTGTGGATGATGATCTGGGCAAATTCTGATATTTGGGTATCGGTCAAAAAAAAGTACCCCAAGAATTAGATGTTCAATATATTTATTAACATCTGTGGTCCCATAGGGCTCAAATTTTGACCCATCCCCATTTCTTACACTGGAACTAAACTATTTGGGACAGATTCCCCTTACAATCTATAACCAATATCTATGTTCTATGGGGCTGGACAGGGTTCGGTGGCCATGCCTTTTCATCCCAATCAACTCCACAGAAAATCCCTTGGAGTTCGACCCCATCAAACAGCTGGCCGCCAGGCAACCAAAGTTATATCAGTACTCCAAGCAGCTGATTTGAGAGACGAGTACGAGGATTCATGCACCTATGAAAGAGAAATTGAACTTCGTCATATAAATATATTAATATATAAAAATCATATACAGAATATAGATAAACTTTATTTTGAGAGGAGGTGTTACAAGAAACCCCTACCAAGTGGATAGACAGGGCCTCCTCTCTGCCGGTGGGGCCCCAAAATAAGGAGATCGAAGTTGCTGCAAATAAATCCAATAACTCTTGGCTTTATCATGGTCTATGATACCTTGAAACTATAGAGGTAATGGATGTTATATGGATGTTATATGGATGTTACATGGATGTTATATGGATGTTATATGGATGTTATATCAATGGGAATTCCAGGATCCCAAAATGGAGGTACTGTACCATATAAAGCCATATTTTGGGTGTATATCTTCTTGCCTTACATAGCCCTTACACAGGCCTTATATATGATAGGTACCTCCGATTTAGGTACCTGAAGTGGCCACTGATTATATGGGCTTTATAAACAGACATAACTGACATAACCAAGGTCATGGTGAGCGCCGATTTCACCCCATCCCCCCACCTTGACGTAGCCCGCGTGCATGACGCGGTTCACATTCCCCGCCACCTCTTGCATGAGGTTCATTGCAGCCTCAGCACCGGAAACGTCTTGAAATCAACAAATCGACATAACTCTGATTCAGAATTTTATGGCAAGCGCATTAATATGAGTTAAAGATTAAGATGAATCATCAGCATTTAGCAGCAACAGACATCAAATCGGGCATGGTGCTATTTTATTGCTACTAAATACCTCAATGAATAGGGATTCCTCAATCATGGATGATCATAATCACCAGCCAAATATAGTATACCCCCTCTGGTAAACAAACATATAGCTATTGAAAATGGCCATTTGTAGTGGATTTACCCAATAAAAAAATGTGATTTTCTATAGCTATGTTAAATTACCAGAGGGTAATCCCCGAACTACTACCGATATATTTCATGAGTTAAAACTCCAATATTCTTAGCTTAGCCGGATGAAACTCCAGCCGAACACCAAAATGGATTGTCCATTTTTGGGGCATGATTCATCTAGCGCCATAGAACACCACCCATGTTCAATGGGAACAAAAAGGGCAGAAGACCACTGAGCACTGATTCATGCGGACAAAATGTGTGCTAAACAAAACATGTGGACATTGATGGAACTTGCATATGTCTACAGGAAACCATGGATTCTCCATAATGCTCCACGGATTTCTTGCTTGTTTTCCTATACCCCAGGTCCACAACGCTTTTTCGGCCCAGAGGCTGAGAGACTTTCGAAATCGAGGGATGAAAAGTCCTTCGCCTTAGAACATGTCTTGGCCAAAAGACGCAGCTGTTGGTTGTACCTGCAAACATGGCTGGAACATCATCATTTCACAGGAAACACATGAAAAAAAATCATGAACAAACAATCTCAATATTTTCACCATGATGCCTTTCATTAAAATAAACATAAAAACAGCATCTATAAATTGCTGGAACATCACCAAATGCTTCGAGGAAGAAACCATCTAGAAATGGTGGGGTTCCAGATGGCTCAATTTCTATATGTTCTCAACGTATATTGTCCATGCAAACCTCCCACGTATTGGATCCCCTTCAGGATTTCCTACCCCAGGTGATCTCCTCAAACCTTTCCAAGTGGCACCTGGTAAAGGTGGGCCGCCAGCTACACCAGATGTAGCTAGTCATGTTCGCCAACTATTCGCCATCTAAAATCCCATGTCAAATCCCTAAAAACTCACCATTTTCCTGCCAACCCCCATCTTTCACTATATATCTACTACATATCTACTATATATCTACTATATATCTATAACTATATATACTATATCCCATACTTATCTACTAGTACTAATTATTATGGTTTCCCCCACCTTTTCCCGTTGCGAGTCGCCGTGGGCCCCGCGAAGGCCGTCTCCAACTTCTCCCGCGCCGTGCGCAGCGCCTCGCCACAGCGCCAGGGCGGCTCCAGCTGCCCGGCTCCAGCGCCGACGAGACCAAGCGCCGCGGTCAGGGACGGCCATGGCGTCATGAAGCATCCCTCCCCCTTTCTGGGAATACTTTTGGTGCAGTCCAGGGTTTACTTTTATTCACTGGGATGGTAGGGAAGCCCACTAAATAAGTGGGAAAAATCGATGGTTTCCGGTGAAGATTTTCCCGTAGAAACCAATCCATTGATTTATGGGCACTATGGGATTCGAACCACTAGATGGGTATATATCCACGACAAGGTTTGGGATGAAACATAGGGGTATGAACATGCGTTAAGAATTTGATGGTGATATCATGGTAATGATGAGATAATGAATATGTAGATAGATAGATAGATAGATAGATAGAAAGATAGATAGATAGATAGATAGATAGATAGATAGATAGATATATATCACGTTATTATTGTGTATATATATATATATAATATTATGTTTTTTAAATGAAAACTTGAGAGTTGTATGTGTGGAGAATATTCTGGGATGAGATATTGAAGAACTTGAGGTGGCAAAGCAGAACTTGGGAAGAGCTCGGGGGTTTAGCTGAGATGTCATGTTGAGATGTGATGCGGGATACTGGCCGAGTGGTTGGTGAGTCGAACCCCAAAAAAAGTCAGGAAACTTACGATTGGGTCACAAAAATATAGAGAAATATAGATTCCCAGTTTCATCTACAATGTGAGGCCCCCGTTCGATAGCTAAGTTGGTGCAAATAAGTCCAATGTCACTATGGTTTATGGTATTTATAACGAACTAGTTACTGGGGCTTTTGTTAACCAACATTCACATCACTGGGGGGCCTCACATTCTATGAATTGCTGAAAAGTATACAGAACAAAAAACATGAATCACCAACAAACTCGCAAATCCAGGAGGTTGGTTAACGACTCGAATTGCTGCCAGATTCCAAAGTCGTTTCATAAGCTGAGTTTCATGATGATTTCTCTTGTAACTTCCATATGGATCCACAAGTACCTTCTGAAAGGAAGTGTTTGGGGTATAATTTACTATAATTTGGAGGCTTTTGTACCTTCTCAGACAGTGGCCATGGATCCATAGGGATAATAATATCATATAATATCTAGAACTTTTCTTGGAACTCAATCAGCTGCTATGTACCTTTGCTGGTAGCGGGCTCGGCCGAAGTGATTTTGCGCCACTGCGCAGAATTTTCGCACAGAATGGTGCCTCGGAACCGCCTTTCTTGGTTTCAACCATCCACGGTGGATGAACATGAAGTAACAAATCCACACTTAAAGTTGGGTGAAATCTACATCAATGTTGTTTCAAATACAACAAAACAATCTAAGTCGTCCAAAAAGATCAAAAAGAAACAACAAAAAGGTGGCGCAAACGACTTACCTCCACCGACAAAAAAACATGAGCTCCTGAAGCTTAAGCGTGTGCCACAATCTCCCAAGTAATTGTGGTCACTCCATGAAGCACGAAACTGCAAAGCTGATTACAGGCAGTGACCTTTGAATGATCTATGCCCAACATGCTGCAGAAAAATGCTGTTTTTTGTGGTCACTATACCCCCGATGTATAGCCAAAGAAAGAACAACGATGACTCTTCACACATATGTATATATATATATATGTATATATATATGTTAATGCTATCTGAACCATGCGAACAAAACTGAAAATTGACCAGTGCCAAAAAAAAGTCGGTGCTTTCGCTCCATGGCCAATCTTTGACCCTTCAATGTTTAGCCGGTGAACATGTGAAGTTGGGAAATCATCAACTAAATGGGTCATGGCTTCCAGTTCGCAAACTTGTAAAATAAGCAAATGGTAAACTACAGATGGTATACTTAAGTTAGTTGTAACCCCATTTATGGAAAGTAGTTGAAAGTAGAAACCATTCATCATTGGTAAACGAGGGCTTTAACTGTGTGAAATAAGCCAATTTACCTATTCCTTGGAACCTCTTAAATTAGCAGATGGCAAGCTACGCACTCCTCACCTACAATGTGGGCCCCCCTAGATAGCTAAGTTGGTGAGCATAACTTCAATAACTATAGGGTTTATGATTTATGATACTTATATAGTTACAATAATGGGGTTTTATAAACCAAGTTATAACTGGGGGGCCCCACATTGTATGACCCACTTGATTATACTAATGGAATCTCATCACTTGAATAGAATCTCACCACTTGAATAGAACTTACATATAGACACATGTAGGTTTGCCAAGTCGCCAATACTAAAACAACTACTTGGTGGCTCATCCCATTTAGTAAGTGAGTTATAACCCCAGTTACAAGTGGATTAACCCTACTTATCCCATTTATAACTGGGGTTATAACCCACTTACTAAGTGGAATGAGCCACCAAGTAGTTCACCGAAAAAAAACATCTGGAACCCGCGTCTGTCCTGTACTTCTGCAAGGCCGCCTTAGAATCATCGATGCGTTCCTTCAGGAGACTGGTCCTGAAATTCAGCATCGACTTAAGAAACAAAATTGTGGGGGGTATAAACCCCAAAAATCATGTGAATATAAATATATATATATATATATACATATCTATATAAATATATATATATCCACAGTTATGGCCCTGAACTATAGTTATAAGTACTTACAACCCCATTTATGGAATGTATAAATAAATGGTCATAACTGCAGGAAATATATCATGGAGATATCATGCGGATGTCGAAGAATCTGATCTTTGGCTTTACCATTTAAATGGGGAATGTATATGCAATATACATTAAACATATATATATATATTAAAACCCCAAATACTTCTCTTAGGAAAACACAGTGGCCCCAGTGGCTCAGGTTTTGGGCCTCTCTGACCGCCCCAAAAGGTGACTGAAGTTTCGAGGTTTCCTAAGTCAGTCATGGGGGTACCTCTAGATCATCCATTTTAGTAGGGAATGAACATCCTACGTTTATATAAACGTTATCCATTTGAATGAATTTGGGGTACCACCATTTCAGGAAACCCCCATATGTCCCAAGTTGTCTCTGGATGTGCCGAAGCTGCGTGAAATATGATGGATCTACTCAGGGATTGGCGAAAATTTCCGACCCCCCATTTACATCATGAAGTACCTTCTCAGGAAGTGGTCGGTAGGATTTGGATGGTTAAGTATCTTCTCAGAAAGTGCTTGGATCCATTGGGATGTTATACATACCCTCTGGTAAACTAACATAGCTAACATAGCTATGGGAAATCACCATGTTTAAAGGTTAAATAAACTATAAATCACCATGTTCAATAGCTATTTGTATGTTTACCATAGGGTAATAGATACCTCAACCTGAACCGATGATCTTAGTCTCACCACCATCCAGGTTGGTCCTCTGCCATGGCTCCCCGTTGGCATCACGAACCTACGCGAATGGGGATCGAGCTTTCCAGGCGATCGATGGCCCTCGAAAACAGGGAAAACCAACCATACATACAGGACACTTCATGGGGATAGGATGGGGATGATATGACGAAGGTATGGGGACATAGCCCGCAACATGGTCTGGGCCTCCATGAGTATGGTATTGCGGTGGTTTACAATGGTTTACACCTTTACCTGGTGGCTCTTAGATACCTGTCATAAGATCCAATCTTTGGCTGGTCAGTGCATTTTACCATTGCTAGCAAAAAAATGAATTACTAAAGTATCTAGCAAAAGTTGACCCAGTCTACTTGTATAAAAGTCGGTTTATAAATCCCATCAAGTAAGACATATCATAGATATATCCGCAATAAAGCTAACGGTGAAGCTTTGCTACTCGCAAACCTTAAATTTGCCATCTAAATCCCATTCAATTCCCATTGAAATCAGCGAATTCCACTGCTCTGCCCTTCTCCAGCTCGCAGGCAGTTCACAACAAGCTCAGGACTCCAAGCCATTGGCGGCATAGGAGGCTCCGACTCCAAGGTGCTGCTGTTGCAAGTCGCAGCGCAGCAGCTCTGAGTCATGGAAGTGTCATCCGAACCAATTTTCTTTCAATGGCATTGGTACATATTGTTACAATGTTCGGATGATTTCCACTTACAAACGATCATTTCTTCTTGACATCATGGTGATGTCATTCAAGGTGGTGCCCCACCAAGTCAAATGCTAATTGTTTGTTTACAAAAGCCATGAGCCCATGAGCTAGTTCGGTATACTATAAACATTCACATGAACCACAAACCATAATCAAATTCACAGGCAACTTGGCTGTTTTTGGGGCCCGCAGCTCCCACCAAACGCCACGTCGCCTTTTCTTTGTTGTCCAACTCCTCCACGAAGGACAAGCTGCTGCCGCTCAGGCTGTCCTGCCAGTTTTGGGGATGTCAAGATCAAGACACCTCACTGGGGTACGTTGGAAAATAGAAACAGTTGGTATAATGGGATATAATTGCTGGTTGGTGGTTTCAACCCCTCTGAAAAATATGAAAGTCAGTTGGGATGATTATTCCCAATACATGGAAAAAAAAAACTGTTCCAAACCACCAACCAGGATATATAGAATGGAGATATAGTATGGAAATATCATCTATGAATGGGTATATGTTATAGATACATCTGAAAAAATGAAAGGAACTTCAAGCCCAAGTGGCCACACTTCCAAGTGGCCACACTCCCAAGTGGCCACACTTGGAATGTTCTTGTCCACTGTTCTGGCCCGAGTTATACCAGTTATAAGTTATAAGTCACTTTTTTGATGCCATTTTAGACAGTATAATCCCATCTAACCATTGAAAAAACCATGCTATTTCGGGCAACAAAAACGGCATTTTTGATCGCCCTGCGGATGTCATTTTTGTCCCCAATCCTCACCATCCCCAATTGTTGGCTGCGCAACGAACACCACGAATACCACAAATTTCTTGGTTCACCCTCATCTCGCTCGATAAATCCAACATGTTTAATAGGTTGGTTGGTTAATTCCACAGTTGTTGGTATTTACCATCTGGTTATGACTAACATAGCCATGGAAAATCCACCGTTTTTAAGTTCGGTAAACCATCTATAAATGGGCCATCTATACCATGGCTATGGTAATATCCCATTATCATCCCATTATTCACCATTGTTAACCATTAAATCACCATTTTCCTATGGTAAACCAGAGGCTATGTTAGTCATAACCAGAGGGTAAACCCCATTTTGTATTGATTGATTATCATGTGGTTGGGAAACTCAATTCGTAGCTCCAGACTCCCCATTTTTTGTTGGGAATATGGATACCCCTGGCTCCTATCATCGCTCCCTCCATTCACCACTGGCCAAAAGACCACTGGATAGATCAAAATAGTTCAAGATATATCAAATCAAATTGGCTAGCTATATTCCACAGCTGAGTTGCCTTTTGTCATTCTATAAATTGTGGAATATAGCTTACATCATCTTATATCCACATGGTTAGACTACAATATCTACCTGGTTGGTGGTATACCTACCCCTCTGAAAAATGATGGTTGGTGAGTTCGTCAGTTGGAAAGTCATAAAATTCATGTTCCAAACCACCAATCCTCATCCATGTCGGGCCGCCGGGGCGGAGCAGGAAGTGCCTGGCGGAGCGGGTGACTAGAAATGAGGGCGCCCTTAAGCCTTATTTTTTGGGGGGAATCTAAAAACCAAGTTTTTGTTTTGTTTTTTAAAGTTTTTAAGAAAAAACGCCTGGTATTGTCATAAGAACCTAGTTTTCCAAATTTCTACCTGTAATTTGACCGTAATTTACCCGTAACCAAATGCCTTGCTGAGAAAAACCGGGTTATGTTGCAAAAACCTGCTATTTTCTGGCCACTCCCGAAAAAGTGGGTTTTGGAGGCTGTAGGTATATATATATATAACATTATATATACACACGTATATAATCTTACTATGTACATCCTAAGAAGATTAAACAATTATGAGATTATATAGTTTATCTCCTTATGGATCTGAGTGCATTTTCACGGAGTATCTGAGGTACGATCTACGGGCTCAGGATAAGTACCTTCTTAAGTACCAGCTCAGGAGGTATTCGGATCCATTGGAATGTGTATTTATCTATGATTTGCATGTCAATGTTGATTTGTTTTTTGTTTTGAATATGGGAAAAAACAACAACAATGGTTCTAGCTTGCAATGTCTTATTGGCGACTCAAACATTCCAATATCATTCAAAAAAATAATAGAGTACAATGAGATGTTTGACAATCAACTTTCAATTGGGATGCAGCCAGCCTCTTGCGAATGTGACCCCCACAATTGGGTACCAACATGTTTCGCCCTTATGGTTGCGGTTGTTCTCCCGTAACAAAGCCCCAACCTCCAACTTCAAGGAGTGTTGCAACGTCCTCGCCTTGATGTCACACGGAAACTGTGGGATCCATGGGGGTATGTGGGTGTAAAACAATGCCATAAATCACCCATTTGGGAATGGTAAACATACCACCCGTTTATCTATTTATGGTGGTTTGGGGATGGCTTATGGCGTTGGTTTACCCACATTAAAAAATAATATCATAATACAAAAGGGATATGGCTATGGGTCAAAACCCTGGCACCTAGTGAACCCCAACATAGCTGGTATAGCTGGATGTTCATCCAACTAAAATTGATAGAGCAATCATAGGTTTTGACCCATCCCCATACATCAAATCTGGTTGTTTCGTCCATCCCTCTGCCAAAAAAAATGAAAAAATGACACTTGAGATCATCATCCCGTCATCGATGAAACGAACATGATCACACTCCCCGTTATGAAACAGGCCCAATGTGTGTTCTCTCAATCACAGTCATGGCATGTCATGGCCATTTATGAGTTGTAACTGGCTATTAGATGATACATCCCATATATATATAATATATTAAATACCAGGCAAACCAAAAACACAACTATTTCTATAGCAACCCCAAAAAAAAAAGAAATTCCCGAAAAAGTTATGGCAGTCCGGGTGTTCTCGCGTTAGTCCGGGTAAAGTTGTTTTTCTCCGGTTGTTTTCCGGTAAACAATTTCTCCGGGTTGTTCTTTCTCACTCTGGCTCTTTGCCTGGGATGGCTATCTCGGCCTTTTTTTCTTGAGTGGCTCGGCTATGGTCAATCATCATGACGCCACAGTGCCCACAGAGATGTCAGATAGACATCGAGCATCCTATGGATTGTAGACTTGGGACTGACACGGCGGCTGTACCTTGACAACTGCCCTACAAATCCTTCATCCATTTGACAAGAGTCTCCCATTGGAGACTCTTGCCATTCCAGCCTTTGAGAATTAAGTTTCATGTCTCGAAACGTGTGCACCAGCATATGGAATTTGCATGAATTTGCTGTGTACTGGAAAGCGCGGTTCTCCACGATCCAGGCATTCCTCTGCCACAGCACGGTAGGCCCTGCAAGCGGTGAGAAAAATCTGCAGCAATCGCAGCCGCCTATTTGCTCCGCAGCCAGGCGCCACAGCGATACAAACTCCGCATGCAGGCATTCATCTTTTTTGCTACTAGCAGGGTGAGGACAAAGCGCCTGTCCATCAGCACCTGCTCAGCAAACTCGGGCAGCGTGAGCACATGCTCAAGCCATTCCTCAAAAGGATGGACAGGAAGAAAGATAGCGCATACACGAAAACCAACAAGCACATGGTCGCAGTCCAAGAGTCCGACAGCAAGGTCGTAGTAGATCCTTTTTGCCATCCCCCTTCAGGCCAATCCAGAAAACTTATATATCCACAAGTTTCCTTCGTTATTTTGCTGAGCACAGGCTTGACCTTTCTACGTCGGCAGTAGGCACGCCATGAAACTGTCATTCCAGCAAAGCGCTCGGGGACGGAAGTGCCAGGCCACAATGTGCTCACCACAACCATAGCAGAAGACAAAAAGTACCGGCCATGCCCCAAATGCCAATTGTGCCAAGTGTCCGAGACGTTCCGGCGAACCAGCAGGACCAGGAAGCAGAGCTGTGAAAGGCATCACTGTATCCCACGCAATCGCAGCTGCAGCGCTGCCTTCAGTGCGAGCCCACCGCGGATTTTCTCCACAATCAGAAAAGGGATAATTCTGTTGCCCTGCAAGACATAGGTGGCAGATGCCAGCTCCTCCGGAGGTGTGCCCTTGCTTAGGTGCTCTGCGGAAATTTCGTACCAAATTTCCTGCGGAGATGAGGAAAGGCCAGTCCCCCTTCACACTAATTGCTGCCAGCCGCTTAGCTTGAAGACCTGACGCAACGCACGGCAGCCGCTGCACATCAGCTAATAATCCAGTCGGGGCAGCCGCAGCACAGCGCAAAGCCGCAAATTTGCGCTTCATGCACAGGGCCTCCCAGGGTTACAGCAACAAGGAGGGTGTAGCCATGCTCAGTGGTGAAGTTGGCGTTTGCAAAAGTGCTAGTCTGCTAGAGCGTGATTTTTTCCAAGCAGCAGCAGATGTCAGATGCTCGCAGCGCAGCTTGCGCACGTGTCGTGTGCCCGCAAAGGTTTAAAAAATCCAAAGGCCACATTGGGCTGCAACTCCCTCATCGTCAGCGGCGATGCCTGGAAGCACGGTCTTCACGGTCTCTGCGACGGGATCGGCAGCGGCGTCTGCGGTGGGCATGCTCGGCACTAGATTCCACAGCTGCAGGAGCGGAACGCACAGAGTCAGCGTGATGGCTCTCAGCATGGCTCTCGGCACCTGTGCGTGGGAACTCCGGCCGCGCTGAACCCAATTATATTAATGGAAGTGACTGAACAGCACAAAAAATGCAGAGCAGGCACGGGCACTGGCACAGAGGCTTCCATCAGGGGCGTGCGGCTCCTCCTCCACCGCCACTTCTTCGTCCTGAACAATGGTGCATGGCTGGAAACGGCAAAAGAAAAGGAAGAGGCATCCCCACCTCACTGGAGTAGTCGCTGCTTGGCGGCGGTGCAGAGGCAGCTTTGGGTACTACAGCGGCAGCTTTGGGTACTTCAACGGCAGCGTTAGGTACTCCAGGCGGCAATGGTGGCAATGGCGTTGGAATGCTCCCTGTAACCCTGGGCATCCACATCCAAGCAAAGACCCAGGCTCCTGCAGCAGAAAAACAACAAGCAACAGAGAAATGGCAACATCTCAGCAGCTTTCATTCTAAGCCCCGTCCTTGCGGTTGTGAGTCTGGCATGGCTTTGGGCCTTGGGCCTGGTGTGGTCACAGCTTTGCTGGCTGCAGCGCGCGGGGGATTGGCCTT
>Ga0126342_10007910_pt1 | contig 19013 bp, 19 predicted proteins | sample Cyp1metagenome_FD_92528 | JGI IMG/M metagenome (GOLD analysis project Ga0126342, IMG submission 92528) | Coral microbial communities from Lord Howe Island, Old Settlement Bay, Australia - Cyphastrea 1 metagenome | ecosystem: Host-associated > Invertebrates > Cnidaria > Coral ... | reverse complement strand
CAGTGTGCAGTGTGAGGTGTGGAGTGTCGAGGGAAAGACACGGTCGGGACAGGATGTCTTTGAACTATAGGTCATTTATGTTTGGGAAACTTCCGCCGCCGGCTTGCCCGGGTCTATGTTACTATGATCACACTGATTCTCCAATAAACCTATCGACTTCTGCCGGAGGTGGTGATGGCGGTGAGCGGAACAGTGACCTCCTACAACCCCCATAAGGTGGGTTTGATGGCGTTTATCAGAGGTTTATATATGACATTTCCATACATTTCCTCCAAAATGAAGTTGATGACTACTCTGGTAGGGTGGTAAAACCACCCCGATTCACTTGATGTAGTGTTTGTTGGAGTTTGAATGGGTATAAAAGTATAAACAGTCAACTTGATGAGATAGATTCTAAGAAAAATGAGGTCACTCTGTCGATGGCCATCTCAGGAACCGATTGATTGGAGGTACCTACCATATATATATATATAAGGCCTATGTAAGGCCTATGTTTTAGGGAATATCCCCAGGAAATATGGCCAGAAATTGACTCTGGATCCCATTAGTTGATGGGATCATCGCCCCGATGCTTGTGATGAAAACCTTCTGCCGAGTTAGGGAATAAACATGGAATAAACATGAATCCTAGGTCAATAGATTGATAGGATCAGATAGTCTTGCCATGTCTTGCCCCAGTATCATGTCGCAGGGATGGGGATTCATCGAATGCAACGGCCAAGATGTCTTTGTCAACAGGCGCATCGGCGCTGGGCGATGATTTGGGATCAAGATTTGAGACCGTCCAAGGATGGTCACTGCAATAGCCGACCAAGGGGACAATTTCTTGGTGTCAAAATGGTGAGAATGGCACATCCCAAAATAGGCAGTCCAATCCAGGAAAATCATGTTCTAGTCCCTCTAGTCCACGGAATTTTGGGATACGCCCCTAAAAGTCCAGCTTCCCTCAAGCAACATCAAGCAACATCAAATTCCCTTCAACACCAAACAACACGTGGCCAGGCGTCAGTGCGGAGGCTACTGCCTCTCCAAAGGCATGAAGGTCGCCTTCAACGTCACGCAGGGCGAGAAGGCACCATGGGGAGCCCCCCTGGGATCGTTGGACATTGGCAGCACGGTAATGTGGGTTCCTCCATCTTTGGGTACCCTCTGGTAAATTGACATAGACCCTGGTAGTTGTTGGGGTTGGAAGACTAGTTTCCATTAAAATCCTGGCTATTTTCAGGGTCTATGTTTATTTACCAGGGGGTATCCGGAATTGGTGGCTGATGCTAAAGATGTGTGAAAAATCTTCAACTCCTTTTTTCATCTTTTTTCGGGTGATGATGAAAAAAAACATGAGTGCTAGTGGTTTTGTTGCCATTGTCAATTAATTATGAAAAGTTTGGAATCAAATTTGACTGGATATCCCATGGATGGTGGAAAGGTATCCATGTCTTCCAAATCGTTCTGTGGGTTAATGAACCGCTGTGAGTTTCCTGTGTTTCACCAGTTGTAGTTGTTGCTATTGTTGATGATGATGGGGAGGAAGAGGAGGAGGACAATAGAAATGACACTGGTTTGTAAATTGTCATGATCGCACATCAGGTACATCAGTGTTTTCGGTCAGTTCGATAACTATTTTCGGTATAGCTTTGATCAGCTTTCTCGTGATAGACCCACGATGTTCCCATGATTTTCCCATGCTTCCAAGATCTCACCCTTTTTTTCTGCCAGGGCCAGCAGGCCACGGAAGTGAAGGTCATGGTGACACCGGAGGAAGCCACCTATCATGGCTGGGAAACCTATCAGCACCCGAAAGATGGCTGGTGCTTCGATTTCGAACGATTTTTTTGGATGGGAGGTGAAGCAATCATCGGATCTCAGTGAAAATTCCATTTTTGCCAAAGTTGTGGATTTGGGTGGATGGGTGGAATTTCGCCAATTTGGCAGAACATGATAAGAACAGGAAATGGCAAGTCGTTGATCCATCCCTTGGGCGAAATACCTTTGGTTCGATTGGGAAGTCACCTATCATGGCTGTCTTTGATCCATTGAAATATTTCGGGAATGATTCGGAAGCATGTTCAAAATTTGTGCAAAATTCATGTGTTTCTTGTAGGTAGATTAGGTTACCATGTCGTTCCCCGTCAGCTTGAGATTCCAACATCCCAGTACGATGTATGCTTTGAAAGCCAGAAACATTGGCTTGAGCCACATTGTGTAAACACCGCAGGTATGTGAAGGTACGTGTAAGAAGCAGAGCCTGATCACTGCAATAATTACACAGATTGGTCGCTGTTGTTTTCACATCCAATCTTGGCAGAAAACATGGATTGAACCATGGTGGAATTCTAGAATGGTATAGGGGTTTTGCAGCAGTGCCAAGGTGAAATCAAGTCCTTCAACCCCACCAAGGGCTATGGATTTGTGGGTTGCGAGGCTTCCTTGCGACAAGTTCGGCAGATTCCCTGATTGCTTTTCTGGTTGGATATACATATACATACAATTCCTGTGAAACGACACGTCGAGTCATAGATAGACCGCTGTCGATGAAGATGTGTTTTCGGGAAAAGGTCGACTTTTTGAAGAACTCTTGGTATTTGTTTGTTGCCTTATTTGAGATCTAGTTTCCCAGTCATTCACCTGATCGATTTGGGTTTGGAAAGCTAGCCTTTTTTCTGGTTGCTGCAATAACCACCCTCTTCTTGTTCTCACAGATGCTCTCCACACTGAGAGGCCTTCCCAGGGCAAGATGTCTTTGTGCTCAAGTCCGAAATCCCTGGCCACTTGGATTTTGCATACCGGAACACTTAAAGATGATAATTCCAATGGAAATTTCAGGCTCCGATTCAAACTGCGTTTCCACTTTGGTCGATTCACCAAGGGTAAAACCTGTATGCTTCCATGGGGACATCCCCAAGAATTTCCTCCGCAGAATCCCAGAGATTTTGATCCGATCTTCTGTAGAGTGGTCCCCCATGTGGATCAAGACTTTTACGGTGCCCAGAAACCACCGATATGCGTAATTCTTGGCTGCGAAGCATCAAATTTCTGAGAGATCTCCCAATGATTGACCGCCAGAACAGCCTTTGCTCAGGCGGATTCGCCCCACAGGGAGGCAGGATGGGTTGAGAGGTTGAGAGAAAACCGTCCAGTGCATTGAACATGGTGAGTTCGACCTTGTGACAGTCCAGCTGAAAAAGTTTTTCACATACTGTAGACTCTAGATGTTACTGGGGGCAATTCCTTTTGGTACAGGCGTTGGAATTTAGAGAATTTTGAGAGATCTTTGAGTTTCATTATGAAATCAACATGGCCGGCTGTTCTTGCGAAGGCCATTGCAAATTCAAGGTGAAGACTGACAGTGAGAAAGGTGCGACGTGATGGAGACTAGCACCTGTGCATCACCTGGACGGCATTACAAAGCCCGACGTGGTAAAGCCAATCATACACCATACACCATGCCTATTCTTTTCTCTGGGGCATGTTATAAAGCATTGTTTCCGGTTTTACCGCATGCAATCATTGCGCGGATCTGCAAGATGGGGATGGAACAAACGTTCGAACAGATCATGAAAGAAGGCTATTTTGGACCCAAAATTTGCAGCCCAATTTCTGCTGAGCTCCAGCGAGGAATCAAAGAAATTGCCAGGCATGGAGGAATTTCGTCCCAATTAAATCCAGGGGTATTAGGTACCAATAGATCACCTCATTAGTGGTTTGGAACATGTGTTATTTTCCATATATTGGGAATTTCATCATCCCAACTGACGAACTCATATTTTTCATAGGGGTAGGTATACCACCAACCAGTCACATCCTTTCATATCTCCAGGAGATTCAAATTCCAAAGGTGACGATTCACCCAATGATCTGCAGGTATTTCTCAACATTGGGCCCCCTACCTTTTCACCATTGGTTTCCCCATTGATCACTGTAATTTGTATCGGGTTTGGCTACAAAATTGAATGATCAAAGAAGCTGCCATAACTTGGAATCATTGGAATCGCCATCAAATTATCATCCTAAGTGGGGCTCACGATGCCATGAACCATCCCCTGGTGTTGCCAGGTCCAGCTGCTACAGAAGTGCAGCTCCTCGGGGCCGCGGGAAATCAGCAGCACGGCAGATGGAGATTCAGCAAAATAGTTGGGTGGTACTTGGGTAAGCACCAGACAACCGTTGATAGGGGATAGAAGCACCATGAAGCACCAACAATTAAATGGGGAACAGGTCACTGTTCAACACGTGTTTGTGCCTTGGAAAGGCAATTCAAAAAGGGGAATGGGGCGATTAGCCAAGGGATTGGGGTAGCATATACTTTGTCAAGGTTGGGTAGTTACTTGTATGGTTGGACCCTGAAATTCCCTGAGATGAATTTATGAGTTGACAATGTGGTTCAGTGGGGGACAATTGGTGATATGAATTGGGTAGGTAGGTGGTCTTGCTTCGAAAGGATACATCTTTCTATCCAGAAATGGAATGAAGAGTTCCACCATCTCACGAATTTGACAAACCTTGAGCCCTTGGATCCAGAGCAATGCAGTGTGGAACCATACTGGTGATTAAACAAGGTCAGCGGCTCCCTGTCCTTAGGGTGCTTTCGAAGGTGGCGCAAAAACATTTGGGAAGTTTGAGAGGAAGCTATTGTATTTTGCAGCGATGCCACAAGTCATGTGTTTCTGTAATATCCATCGTGAGGATAGCAATGAACGCAACAAAAATACTAATTCAAGTTATCATCATTGCCTAGAAAACATTCGACATTAAAATTAAGAGTGAAGCAAGTTAAGCCTCACATTGAACAACAAGAGCGTTAGAGGATGTTAGAGGTCATTCACAGAACTGTCTTTCATGTGTCGCCAAGGTACCAGCAGATGAAGCAACTAGCCTTCTATGGCGGTTTCAAGGGCTTCGGAAAGGGCAAGGCATGGTCTGCCGGGTTCGCTGGGATGACTTCTTCTGGTGCCACGTGGAGTTCTCCAACTGATGCCTTACTTAGGAAGTACTCTCTGTCATATTTTCATGAAGTCCTCAGATTTTTCAGTGAATGATTGAAGCGAACCACACGTTTTGAGTCGCGACTCAACCCTCCAGTTTCACCCCAAGTTTATCACAGATGGCTTGATCCCCAACGGATTCCACCGGGACGCCAGGGCTTCTTCAAGGGCGGCAAGGGCCCACGTGTAGATCCGTCTCAGAAGGCGCCATGGGATCGCATGGAATCCTCCATGACAGAACGCCCCAAACAAATGGGATCAGACTGATCAGACTCCAATTTATAGATTGGTTATAGATTGGTTCAATAACATTCCACCAGGGTTTCGATTGGTGTTTAAAACATTGATGCTATGTACTGGGGCCCAGGTTCCATTTTTTGTGCCGGTCGTCAGGTGTGGATTGGTGGCATCTCGCGCCTTGGTTGGATGGGTCCAAGTGGTTTCCAAAAAATGGGGACCACTGAAGCTGTGTATTTCTGGTTGCGTAAATGTACGTGTAACAAGTTTGTGCAACATAGCCATATCGCAACAATTTTCCTGGTTTCCAAGGCTTCTGATATGATGTATAGATACTGTATAGGTGTCACAATCTTTACTTTGGTTCATTTCCAGAAGTGGCAAGATTGATACTATCATATACTATCCACATCTCGTCTTGGTTGTTATCCCCAGTATCACAGGATTGTTGCAAGTCCCAAAGCCACCGGGTTGCCCAGGCCGGGCACCTCCTGGAAGGTTCGGAGACCCGGAGCCGGAAGATGTCGATGGGATACCGGTGGGGTCTGATTTGTTTCAGCTGCAGATTGGGTGATGCTTCCAATGTCGGACCACCCCAGCTTCTGAAAGCCACCCCTGCGCCAAGGAACTGCAGGACCGGGGAAATCTGCTGCTGAATCTCCAGACAGCTCCATTGAGCAGAGCATTTTCGGATATCCTCTGGTTTTATCTGGTTTTGGGGAACACAAAAAAAGTGTCTCACATGGGTTTCACATGAAAATCTTCGACAAAATCCATGTAAACCCCAGGAGCACATGAACCAGGTGGGCAAGACCAAGTGGGTTGAGGTGTTCGAGGCCGACTCTGAAGCGGCAGAAATTGCTGACATGAGTAATATGAGTAGCAGAAATCCATGTTTCACATTGTTTCCCAACGAAAAGTTGGAGCTGTGGCGCAGCCTCAAAATGGTTGGCATCAGGGTAAAGCGAACCTGGCAATCTGTGCAAACATCCAGACAAGCATTGATGTCAAGGAGAATTACTTTAAAGTACCTGTACACATGTATACATCAATAATATTATATTATATATATATATTATATTATATATACACACAGACCCTCCAATTACCCATAGAAATATATATAATTACGTGTATGTATATATATATATACATGTACACATTTTTATAGTGTATCAAATATGTATGTATATATATATGCACAAAAAAAAGAAGAACTTGGAAATCGCCAGGACCCCCCAAGGACCCTTTCCATCCGTCACCAGGGCAAAGGTGCTGGTACCGGCACTGCAGCTTACAGTTCTGTGGAAGAGGTGGCACAAGCCATCGCAACCCTCAACGGGTGACCCAGCCGCCATCCCTTGGTGATTTTGTCGGAAATTGGGAAAACTTCGATGTAGTTCTTGGTTGAAATGGGGTTGGTTGAGGACGACCGTTACTGTAGGGGTTGGAACTGGTCACCCAAAATGGCAAGCTGCAGCTGTGTTCTTTGGGATCGGAAATCAACCGGGGGAATCCCAAAACGCCAAACCTTTTCCGATGCACTTAGGGGATGATCTATGCCAATCTATGCACACATAGTCATCCGCGGGCAAATCATGTTTTCCACGGCCCACTATACAAAGGCAATGTCGGTGTGTACACTATATATCATATAGTTAATATTATATTATATAATAATAGATAAATATATATATATATGTAATATATTGTGTATATATAATTATGTAAATATATATATATATCCACAACAGAACTTCCATGTGCCCAAGCGGCTGGTTGCCAAGGTCGACCTTGGGAGGCGGTGCCATCCAGGTGGATGCTTGGGTCAAAGCCCCCAAGGCGAGACAGGGAGAAAAACCTGGCAGTGCAACGACAAAAATTGGGGATTTCAGGGATTTATAGCTGGTTGGTGGTTTGGAACATGTTTTTTTTTCCATATATTGGGAATTTCATCATCCCAACTGGCGAACTCATATTTTTCAGAGGGGTAGGTATACCACCAACCAGTATAGCTGCAAAAAATATGGGGGTTGAAGCAACTGCCATGGAAGTTGATGGGTGTATCACAATCGTGAACCGGTCGGTGGTGAAAGCAAATCGATTTTCAGCCATAGAAATGGGATAATGATCACAAATGACAACCAGAAATTTCAGATGGGTTGAAACCACCAACAAGTGATGGGAAGTTTGATCAGCAAGCGATGGGATTTCATCATCCAATCTGATGGGGGGTCGACGTTGGCCCAGTGGCCCTAGCAGATTGCTCCCAATGTTCGAGGCTTTTCGATTTTGAGCCATACCTTTGGAAGATTGCCAACAAACAATAACAGTCTATAACAGTCTATAGTACTATAGTCTATATAAATTCTTATACAATGTTTGATGCGGCGATGCAAAAAGTGTGATGGATTTTTCCATGGAGCATATTGGATCAGCATTGAACTGATGACAAGAGGCGAACAAAATGGAGATTTTTCCTCTCAGACTGGTGGTTTTTTCTGTTCCTTGGTTTGCTGTGTTCCCTTGGGAGATGTTTCAGCGTTTCCGCAGGAGGAGGCCGCACCGGCGTAAATCTCTTTACAGCGTGCTGTGCTCCACCGACTGGACAAATTCGTGGCCCAAAATGTACGAAGCGAAAATAGCTGGTGAAAATAGCAAGTGTGGCTGGACTATGGTAGAACCTGGAGTGAGGGTCAGAACACTCATAGGATTTGCTTTTTATTGGTGACAATTCTGTAAGAAACTCCACTGTCCATCTTTTCCCAATGATTTTCAGCATCACCTTGGAAGTCCCAAAACATCCCACTGGTTAGTCAAAGGGACTTGTCTTGTGAACATCAAGCACAGACACATTGGACATCCGATTGTTCCTCGTGATGCCTCACAACAGATGAGGTGGGGAGCACAGCTTAGCATCTTTAACAAACTTAAAAGGTAGAGCGAACTCAGCCAGAGACAGCCCTGTGCTTTAAAGGGCAGCTCTACTCAGCCAGGTTTTGTAACGTATTTTGATGGAACACCTCAGTCGGACCATCTAGGTCACAGGCGCAATGGCAAGGTGTCGTGCTGTCGAATCGAGTTTATCTCCACAACATGTGATCATGTATATTAATTATTGATAATTATTGTACATTTGGTTTTCATTCATGCTCTGATTTAACAGACATGAAGCAACCCAGAGTTGTTCACTTCGACCGCCAGCAGTGAAACAGATGCGCAACTTGAGTGTGTTCCCTTGTAGGATCCGTCACTGTGTTGCAGCTGTGATGCAACACAAATACGGAAAGTGCAACACTCCACATGACCTCACGGAGGTCCCGATGATCGCATGGTTCACTTGACGAAAAAGTGGCCCTATATTTGACAGCCAGTAGAATCATTGAAGTATCAGTTCACAATTCACGAAATCAGTACAGATTGAGGGCAAAGTTTCTACTTTCCAAGGTCAGGAAACTTCTGTTCAGGTATATGTTCAATCAACCTTTGAAGGACTTTTCATGGCTATTCAGCTCAATTGCTTTTTTCGGGGGGGACATCCGAATTTGTGATGTTTGATCTATACGAGCACAACTAGTGTTTGGGAATGAAACCAGGAGCCTTTATACAATGCGAACAAATGCAACTGCGAATTGCCTTTCAGCTTTTGCATGTGGGAAATCCAGAGAACTCACCATGTGAGCTCGTCTTCATAAGCTGCCCAGCAGTGTTGCGCTTCGCCGGCAGCTCAGGGCCAAAATTTGATTGACAATCAGCCGAAAAAGATGGCGCGTCAGCCGCAAAAACCCACTTTTTTCTCAACGAAATGATACTGGAAGTGTGGCTCCTCACAAGATTATTTTATGAATATATTATATCATATGTATTATATCATATTATGTCCAATTATATTGTATATTATAGGGGATCCATGTTGGTTTCATGGCACTTTTTGGATCGCGGTGTGCCAACTGGCTCCAGCTTGAGCCTAGTCCATCGCCCAAAAAACTGAGGTGCGCTGGGATGCTGAGGGAAGTTCTTGAAAAATCCTCGGCAACAAAAGCCCAGGAAATGGAAATGGAATGAAGCAGCCACTCTTTCCCATCTTGCTTGGTAAGTTACTTAGATAATCTTATATATACATATGCATACATACATACATATACATATATATATATATGTATAGATACATCATTGGTCAAAGTGACTAAGTGTCACCTCCAATGGTGATGAAACCATAGATCCATAGTAGAATGATTTTCAGGACATCGTGACATCTCCCAAGGTATCCATGGCGGTGAGTGGAACGGTGACCTCCTACAACCCACACAAGGCCATTGCTGGAGTTCACCCTGGAAATTGGGGAGAGAATGGTGACATTTTGGGATCTAAGATGGAAGCATCTTTGGGGCATTTAACCACCAGCCATGAAGTGGAATTTCCTGATTTTCCATGCCGTTTGGCCGATGAAGGTTCATCATGGCTGCGGCCAAAGCGAGAACGCAAAAATGCGATTGCACCACCTATGGCAATTTGGGAGGATGGTTGATTATTGTTTTTACCACATGACAAATCATTGGGACTAGCCCTGTTGATCCAACAATCCACTGTAGATTTTCGCATCTGACGCCGCAGGGATGGGGCTTTATCGAATGCAATGGCCAAGGCGTTTTCGTCAACAGGCTGCGAGTCAGGGAATGATTTGAACAGACGACAGACACGTCGAAAAGATGGAATCGCTAGGTGATGGTTTTCAATAACATTGGAAAATGGATATGTAAACATATATGCATATACAGTCATATACATATTGAACATATCCTCTGCTATGCTTTTACCCCCTCATCATTGGAACTTCCACAAAGATCAATGACGAGTTGGTCATCCTGCAGGTCCAACTAGTTTGCCTAGTTGGTTCGTAATTTGGGAGCTATGCCCCAAGACCTCTGGTTTCAGCGGGGTTTTCAACAGCCCTGACTGTTGGCTGTTTTGCAAATTCCACATTCCACCAAAATTCACTGCCGGTATTTGGCCACATTCTGGACCCATCACTTGATGAGGAATTCTCACCCACATCATCTTAGAGATTCTCAACTGGCGTACCCCTTATCACCATTGGTTTCCCCTATCAAGAATGACCAATAACTTGGATAAAATATGCAAAAAGTGGTATCTCGTTATTTTGGACACCCCGATCTTGACCACTTTTCCCCGTTACCTATGCCAGGCGGCAGTGCGGAGGTTATTGCCTCGCCAAGGGCATGAAGGTCTCCTTCATCGTGACGCAGGGAGACAAGGCGAGGTCACCGCAATGAAATTAGGGGCTTCACCAGCAATAAGTACAACCACTCACCATAGGGCCATAGGACATGACTGGATTTCTTCGAAGCAGCCTGGAGGAGTTGCTGTCCAGATTTAAAAAACGGCCTATGAAAATCATGAAACGGGTGTTATTTTGAGGTCTTCAGCTTTTGAGACACGCCCAGCAAAAATACATCAGCCGTAGCACCAAAACCATGGCCGGTTTCAAATGGAGTCAATATTCCAAAAACTCGTTGTTCCTTTCGCAGATCTCAGTTATTCGATGGATAAACTATATCAAAACCATGACTTTTCACCTCAATTTCCCAACGTCGTTGCCAGGGACAACAGGCCACCGATGTTAAAGTCATGGTGCCCCCAGAGGAAGCCATGTATCACGGTGCGGAGCTGAAAATGCTGATTTTGGTTGGGAAAGATGGTGGAAAGATGTGTTTCTTTTGGCTGGGAAAGAAGCTGGAAAATTTGGCCCAACAATTAAAGTAGACAAACCTCTGCATCTTGATGTTTGATGTTTGTTGTTGCTGGAAATGGCGATCTCAGCAAGAAAACACAGGAAACCCAAAAACTATGATATGGCTTTGGGAAGACAATGGTGAGGATTTGGAAAACACCCAATGTTTTTATGCCGGGTTTGTTGCCGAGTTTTTGCCTGACCAAACGATGAAACAATGTGGGATTACATGCTTTTTGCCAGCTAGACCCATCCAACACACGCAGTTTGAGCAACTTTAAGTCATCCTTGGCTCAGGTGAAATCAAGTCCTTCAACCCAAACAAGGGCTATGGATTCGTTGGTTGTGAGGCAGGACCGCAAGTGGAATCTCAACAGGCACTCGTGCACTTGACACCAAAAGTGAGAAAGTCTGACTTTCATCTCTCCTTGCTGCCAGACAATCTTGGCAAACTTGGCCCAAAATCGACCTCATGTTCTCAAGCTGGGGTTATAGTTCTTAATCAGACAAAAAAAAGGTTTGCTCCAAGAGATTCAAGAGATTCTTGTATTTGGCACCATTTGGCACCATTTGGCACCTCTGCAATCTCACCTGCAATCTCACATCCCAAAAAACGGTGAGGCCTTCCCAGGGCAAGACGTCTTTGTGCTCAAATCCGAAATCCCTGGCGCCTCGGAGTTTCCGGAAGATCCACTGGCCCCACTGGCAATACATCCACAATGTGTGAAATGTTTTAAATGTGTGAAATGGATGAGAAAATTGACAGAAACTGCAGTTTTGGAGCCTTTCTTTTGGTAACACTGGGAAGGTGGGAGTGTTTTTTCATGATCTTAGCGGTATCCACTTCGCCGACACATTATGAATTTCCAGGTGGCTTTGCGCCGCAAGGAGGTCGGAGAGAAAGCAGATGGAGTTCCGGAAAAGATGAGTCTGTAGTCTGTATATAGATAGAGTGGATGGATTGAAATGTAAATCTATCAGTGTTGGATAGCATAAATATATATATATATATATACGGCAATACATTTAATTCACTGGATACCTGTAACACCCATATCATTATTATATGTGCATGTGGTTGTTCTTCTTTGTTTGGGTTGGTATGTGCTTTCATGCATGTAAGTCACTAGTTCCAGGTCTTCAGTTGACAGGGCAGGTGTGCTCATCTTTCCATATCTCCTGGTGGCTTAAGGATGACTGGATCATGGATTATACCCGGGGCTATAGCCATGCATCCAACTGTTTGGGTTATCTACCACTGAAACAGATGATTAAGCCACTCAGCAGAAATTAGGAGCCCGTGATTGTAACCGGTTGCTGATGACCTCACAGAAGATATGTTGGAAGATATTGTTGTTTGAATCTGCCAAGATCAATGTGAGAAGTTGCAAACTAAACAAGGCAAAACAGGAAATATTCCTGTTGGCTTAGCCTGAAGGGTTGCCCCTTAAAACGTGGAGGTCATTGCAAGTTCAAGGTGAAGAACGATAGCGAAAAAGGCACGACACTTTGCAGGTGAAGCTGGCACAGGTACAGAAGCGCCTTCCACAAGTGTTCACCCGAAGTGCGATGTCCACAGCTTGTCACCAACTGTCACTTCAATCATCTCGTGCCCGTTTGAACATCCCGATCTCCAGGTCCAGCTGCCACAGAAGTGCAGCTTCTTGGAGCCGCTGGAAATCAGCGCCTTGGAGAGAGTCATGGTGGTGATGGGTGGTCAAAAGTTGGGTTAAAGCTAGGGAAAGTCAGGTATGATTGGAAGAATTTCCGCACGAAAATTGGAGAATGGATGTGTGCCGATCCAAGTTTTTTGCACCAATGCAACGAACAGATCAGCCAGCTGGTGCAAGAATCTCAAGGACTTTAAAGGTACATTGGTGGGCTATCACACCTTAGGACACGTAGAGAACCCCTTGGTCCATTTCCACAGAAAAGCTCAGCCGAAGGTATCAGCAGATGAAGCAAATGGCCTTCTATGGCGGTTTTAAGGGCTTTGGCAAGGGCAAGGTGGGGTTATGCGGCTTCCATCGGCTTCCAGTATACCTCAGGTCCAACTACATAGCTGCAATCAGCTCGACAGATGGCCGGAACGTATGACCCACATGGCCCTCACAGATCAACAACTGAGATCCTCCAATGTTCAGCCATGGCCCACTTGGCCTTTTTGCATTTGTCATGTGTCCTCAAATTTCTTGCATCTTATTTTCTGCGACTCAAATGCGACAGAATGGCTAAACAATGTTCTAAATGTCTGAAGCGTTGAAGATGTTCATGATTCGCTGTAGAAATTCGAAATGAAGTGGCTCTAAAAAGATATACTATATCATAAAATATCTACTGTATATTATAGATATTTTATAAATATTAGATATTAAAGATCTTAGATTTGAGGCATTCCATCCAGGAATCCACCGGTCCTTACCGGTCCTTGCCGGTCCTTGCCGTTCCGCCAGGGCAAGGGCAAGGGCCCACGGGTGGATCCATCGGAGAAGGCGCCGTTGATAGTATTGTACTAATACGAATATCCTACATATATCTATAGTGTATATGATATGTATGAATATTATACACTATATCTATAGTATATACATAGTATATAGATTTTTTATAAAGTATATCTATGGTATATACGTATTAGTATGATATATAAATTATATGATGTAGCATATGATATAGTATATCATTGGTGAAACATTGGCTGTTTAATATATATAGCCACTGGTGATGTTACCATCCCCATCAACAATCTATGATGCCGGCCAGGTGTGGATCGGCGGCATCCCGTGCCTTGGCGACATGGGTACTGTTCAAAACAGAAAGGGCACCTCATTTTGAGACATCACCATATATATAATATGTAATATTATATACATAGATAGATATATGATAATATTATATCTGTATATTATATATATATATCATGCATAGATATTATATATGTATTCCCAGATTATAGAGTACATGCATGCATGCATACATACATTAATTCATTCATACATACATGTGTATGTATATGTATATATATATATATACATTCTATGTCTAGATGTATGCATTCATAGATAGGTACATATCCCTGAATATCCCCAATGGATCCAGTTACTGAGTCTGGGGGAATATTTTGGAGCCAGACCCATCCAAAACGTCAGATGATCCCAACCTGAAGCGGTTGCTATATGTGCTATGGCTAGATGGCTTTGAGGAAAAGACTTTGGGGTCAAAAGATCCATGGGTGGCTGCAGATCTCAGTTCTCTGTGCATGTCTTTGTGGTTTCTGTTTCTCTGCTTATCTCGTGGAGAACGATGAGAAAGTGCCTCACAAACCGAGGCCAGGAATCACTTGGAAGGCGCGGAGCGGAGTTGAGATGGGCCCTGGGCGGGCAGTTTGCTGCGGATTTGGGGCAGGATGTGTGTTTGTTTCCAAAAAAAATTGTTTGTTTGAAGTGCACTACACCACAGAGGGTACTGCAACAAGCTGACAAACACGCGCAAAAAAAAACGGCCTTAGTTGTGAAGCCAACAGTTCTCATGATGTCTTCTTTGGGATAAAAAGGAGTTTTCGAAGAGGAGCCATGTCTCCCGGTATACATGTGCATCATGTGGAGATTTTTTGTGCAAACTCTTGGGTAGCATGTTGGAGCATGTGTGGAGAGTGGATGGTACAGCAGAGACTACCCCAAAATGAGTTTTAAGTCTATGGGGACGTACTTCCAAGATACATGAGCAAAAAATGGACAGGTTGCTCAATTGTACCTGAAGATCTTCCAGGAAATTCTACACATTTAGATTGTTCCTCCCTCAGGTAAAGCTTTCACAGCCCTTGTAAACATCCCGTGTAGTGCTGCCAATGCTACCTTCATCCCACAACTGCCTGGTCAGGAACTGCAGGACAGCAGGGTGTAGCATTGGAACTGAGGGCGCACCTTGTGCGGAGATCTCGGGTCATCATCACAACTCAGGAAGATGGATCATTATTAATGGGTATAAAACTTGCTTGGTTCAAACAGTTCAAACAGTTCAAACAGTTCAAACAGTTCAAACAGTTCAAACAGTTCAAACTTCAGTTTTCAATGGATTGTTGGCCAACATCCCACTTTTTCTTAAAATCACTGGAATCTTTGCTGCAGGAGCACATGAATCAGGTGGGAAAGACCAAGTGGGTGGAAGTCTTTGAGGTGCGGCGGTGTGCTAACGGTGCTAACGCTGCAGCCCAGTATAGGTAAATGATATCCAAAAGGGGGTGAAAATTGGTTATTTTACCATATGTTATCTCGATATTTCCCAATGAATCCATAGCAGGCAACAGATGTACGGATACTCTCCAACGAGAAGTGGCTCTGTCCAACACTTGTACTTGAGGATTTAAGCAAAAAAGATACGGGGGTACAAAACTAACCACCTTATTTTATAGGGATGAAAAAATAGGATGCATGACCAACATAAGAAAAATTCGGCATATTAGATTAACAGTTGCAGATTTGCGATACTCTATTTTGAGACGAAGCCAAATGTTTCTGGATGATGGTGAATTGGTGAATTCCTGGAGAGTCTCATTGAGATATCCTTTCCCTGGGATCAGGGATGAAAACTGCCAGGGCAAAGGTGCAGGCACCGGCACCGCTGCCTACAGCTCGGCCGAAGAGGTGGCACAAGCCATCGCCAGCCTCGACGGGTGCGGCGCATTGAACGGGATGGGATGGGTCCAGTTTCTGATGGATTTCAGAAGCTTTGGGGGATCCATTTCTAATAGATCCATTACCTGATGGGATGGATTTCATTACCTGATAGATTTCTTAAGTTCATCAATGTTGGGGGATTTAGCAAATGTGGAACCGTAACATGATGGTAGCAAAAACTAAATCTTGTTGGCAAAAGAGGCTATATGCCCAGTGTTGACATTGGGAGAAACCACCGATGCAACGAGAATGGAGGATCAAAATCAACTTTGAAGATGTTCTGGTAAAGTAAAATAAATGGCTTGCCGTGTCAACAGATCTATTTTTCAGTGCTACTTCGACTAGATTCAGGAGACGTTTCCATGATGGTTTCCATTGGTTTCCATTGGTTTCCATTGGTTTCCATATGGGGAATCCCGAAACGATCCAACATTCCCCACATTGGAACCGCCCAGGTCAGCGTTGGGAGGTGGTGCCATCCAGGTAGATGCTTGGGTCAAAGCCCCGAAGGAGATTGAGATCCGATTGTGAAATAGGCGGATCTTTCAAGATGAGAATATAATAGAATATACATGTATATACATATATATATACATGTGTATTATAAATATATATATATATACATATGCCACCTACTTATAAGTGTTGTCAGGTGTAGGACTGGTGAACATGATTGAGACAGTCTTGAGATGCCAGCAGATATGCAAGGCTCGCTTGCGGTAAATACTGAAATTCAGAGCAGATAGGTGAGAGTGGCTATTTCAAACATTGAGGATGAATTTCTATCATCATGGCCTCCCACCATTTCCAATTCCAGGAGGAGGCGGCACCGGCATGAGCCTGATCTCTTAAGCTGTGCTCCAACAGCAGGTACAAGCATCCAGTTTTGGTTCGAGATTGGAGCACGGCATTTTAAATCACTAGACTTAGAGCGGCTCGCTACTGGGGCGGCTCCAATAGAAAAAGAAAGGTGTTTGGACAGCCAGATGCCCAATGCTATCAAGGATTTTGTAACGTATTTCACCTGGCGTCCGACCGTCTGTGTCGCTTCAGGCACAGTATGTCGCTCTCCTGGAATTCATAAACATATATATATAGATATATATGTATATATGTATATATATATATGTATATATATATGTATAATTATGTATGTATATATATATACAAAGTCTTTAGTGCATTGTCCATGATTGTTGCCTCAGTTGGTTTTTTTCATATATCATCTCCTATCGGCCGCCGGGAGAAGCTTCAAAGAGATGCGCAACTCGTGTGTGTGTTCCTTTGTATGATGGTCTTTGTGGTGCAGCTGCCACGATGCAACACGAGCAAGTGCAAGGATCCACAACAGACAACATGAGTTGCCCCTTGAATCTCAGGACTCAAACCCCAACTTTTGACATACCACCGGATCTCGAAAAAATGCAGGTTTCGGAGTGTTCTTAATGGCAACCTGGGTGTGTATAATCCTATGTGGAAGATCTGATGGTTCTTGATGAGGCAGCCTAGTATCCCCTAGGGATATCTTGGGATCTACCAAGCGCAAAATGACCCTACAATCAAAACAAGCAAACCACAGCAGTGTCCGTGTTGCCCTTCCAAGCCTTTTGGCAGCTGCACCCCTTGAGGGGTTTGGTAGTCTTGGTTGACGCGCAGTGCATCCGAAAAAAGGGAATGGCCCCGAGACGGAGTTCCAATCATCTGCACTTTCGATGTCACCATAGATGATGGCTTATAGATTTGTACATGTGTATGTGTATGTGTATATATAGATATATATATATATAGATGATATGGGCAACCCCTCCAAAATAACCTTGTCTCAGGTTGGTGAATTCTTGTGGTCCAGCCAGATAGGACAGTCTATTCCAAGACTTGGGATGCAGATCTACAGTCTGCTGTGAAAGGTTGAGACAGGTCTCAGGTAGCATGTAAGCATGAGTGAAACAAGTGAAACGGGTGCTTGTCGAATCTTGTCGAATCTTGTCGAAGTTGATTGGGACTTTCCCTGCAAAAAAAACATACTGCCACCCAAAGAACGAATAGCACTTGGTACGACCATAGAAGGAGTACTTTGTAGTGACTGAATGATTCGTTGAACGAAGATTCTGTCGCCATGTGATGTTTGGGTGATCATTGGCTCGAGCCGGGTTGGGCGTATTGAGCCATCACAAAGAGAACAAAATCCGAGGTACCTTGGATGGTCAGGGGGGTTGTTATGGCAAGATTTCCAGGGGGATCAACGGGGATCAACGGGGTGTTGGAGGAAACAGTGATGATTTAATTGATTTAATTGACAGAGGTTGATCATGAAATCGGATGTCCTTCCTCCAACTTGGATTTGCATGCCAATCGGGTCAGCATGTTGACAAAGGCTTTGCGCACTGGTGGGAGATCAAATCTAGTTTGGTGCTAAGCTGCTTTGTGGTGAGATTAAAGCGCCCGGCCTTTTCTCAGCCGATAAGTGGATGTAAGATTTGGTATATTATATAGTTCTGATTTTGCCACAATGATGAGTATACCTTGGAAATATCAGCTGATTATATCTTCATTCTTGTTGGTCATTTCTCGTTTTGTTGTTGCTTCAAATCATATTCCTGTGTAAGCTACTTGTGTCGGTAACACAGCAATGATTGGGCGAAATTTCTCAAAAAACAAGCCTCACATTGTAGACCCTCACTATCTGGTTCTATACCTTATTTCATGCGAACAAGAATCTGTTCGGATCCCCCTTAGATAACCCTCGCTGTTTGTTGGTCAGATGTATTCACTGCTGAGACCTCCCATGTTTGTTTAGTATTCTCCATACGTTTCTGTTGATCCATCTCCCATATAAGTTTGTGGTTGGATCCTTTCTTCATAAATGGTATCCCATGACAAGTTACATTTGCTGATCAGTCGAGGTTTTTAGCATGGCGGTGAGTGGAACAGTCACCTCCTACAACCCCCACAAGGCAGGGAACTGACCAAATGGTCGGAAAGATTGACTGTTCAACGGGGATTCCACACCTTTTTAAAGCTGAAAAAAATCAGGATTGGAATGATTGGAAGATCAAGGAGGCAACATACAGGGCTAGGAGCGCTGTAGGTTGGCAACTTACAGGGGTAGGATCGCTGTGAGTTGGCACCATACAGGGGCAGGATCGCTGTAGGGTGGCAACATACAGGGCTAGGAGTGCTGTAGGTTGGCAACATACAGGGCTAGGAGGGCTGTAGCTTGGCAACATACAGGGCTGGGAGCGCTGTAGGTTGGTAACTTACAGGGCTAGGAGGGCTGTAGGTTGGCAACATACAGGGCTAGGAGGGCTGTAGGTTGGCAACATACAGGGCTAGGAGAGCTGTAGCTTGGCTGGGAGCGCTGTAGGT
>Ga0126342_10007909_pt1 | contig 19014 bp, 17 predicted proteins | sample Cyp1metagenome_FD_92528 | JGI IMG/M metagenome (GOLD analysis project Ga0126342, IMG submission 92528) | Coral microbial communities from Lord Howe Island, Old Settlement Bay, Australia - Cyphastrea 1 metagenome | ecosystem: Host-associated > Invertebrates > Cnidaria > Coral ... | reverse complement strand
ATTGTGGTCTCCTCCAGTTGATACAGTAGCTACACCACCGGCATTAGTTGCTCCATCTGTTGTTGCTTGTATCAGGTTGTCTAGTCCATTGCTGTATTTATGGTAGTCATCATCATAAGAAGGATTGGCTGAGCTTTCAATGTCATCCATTTCATTTACATCTTTTGCTTTGACACTTTTATACAGCATACAATGGCGGTTATACTCAACAATGTCCTGAACCATTTGTCCTCCTACTGTTGCCCTGTATCGTTGAAAGAATGAGTGAAGACCACCTAAAGGTCTCAAAAATTTGGCTCTTGTTCCATCAGTGTTTTGTAAATTAGCAAATATTAGCAAAGTGGCGGACACTGTTTAAATCAAGGTATTGGTTTGCCTCACCACTAATGTAAAATCTCACATTCTTATTACCAGCATTGGGGGCATAGACATTAGACCCTGAAGGAAAGTAATTTACTTGCCTCCTGTCAGTGATGTATTGGGCTGTTTCAGGTAAGCCGAAGTTCAATTGGTTAATCATAACATCAGATGCTTCACTGAGCGATATTGCCCATTATCTATATATATTTTTTTTTGTTGTAGATATTTTTTTATAGGTAAATATTTATCAATTCTTGATGTTTTTTTTATGATTTCTTTTGATGGGCTATAAGTTTCATATCATTTTTAGACTTTTTATTAGCCACATTTTCTATATCATTATTTTCTAACTTTTTGATTGAATTGTATTATTTAATGGGCTCATTCATTTCCTTCTCCAGTTTCCTGTAGTTAGACCTGTTTTTTGTCAGTATCACCGGCTGTGTCTCCTTTTTGTAGTTTCTCCTGTTGAGCATCATTTCTATTATAATTTATAATCATTTAGAAAATATTTTACCTTACTTTCATTAGTTAATGCCTCCAGTATGTCATAAATGTTTTTTATTTGTGTTTTCATTGCTTCAATCTTTCTCTTCAACTCCCTGATGTTTGCTTCCCTTATGCTTTCTTGTTCATCTAACTTGTTATACCCCCACAACCACATCAACATATAATATATAATAAAATATGATTATTTAATTAGATATATATATATATCTTAATTGCGGTGTTGGGATTGACCCCATTTGAAACTTTTGTGGTAGGATGTAAATGCCATAATCCGTTGTGATCAAAATTTATGTATGAATGTGCCATCAGAGGGTTTAATTCTTTTAAATTGCTTGTTTCAGCATAGCCATCTAACATTGAAACAACGTCGGATGGATTGCGATAATCAAGTCTCTTTGGGTCTTGTCCCCCCTTCCTTCTTCTTTTGATTGTTGGTGTGGCATAAGTGGTGCTGATGTATTTGTCAGGCATCTCTTTGTTTATGTGATTGACCACTGCTGATGCTAGACTGTGTGATACAAGACGCTTTACATCAGGGTTTTCTTTTAAATACTTCATAACATCTTGGTATTTCTCACTTGCTTTTATATTTATGGTTGGGACTAACAATAAGTCATCCATAATATCTCTTGACAATGAACCATCCTTACCACCTGTTCCAGCAATATATAATGTTGAACCAGTTTTGTATAGACCATCGGGACTATCATAAGCATTCCATAAACCTCTCCTATCTTCAATCTTGTTTTTGTTTTGGATGTTCCTTACTTCTTTATATAGTGTTGTATTCTTTCTAAATTCATCATCTAAATTTCTTGTAAAGTCGTTCATCCTTGCGTTCCAGTCAGCATTATTTTTATGGTAGTCTTCCAATACTGCTTCTTTTCCTAATCCCATCAATTCACCAAATGCTACTTTACCAGTTTTCTTTGCCAGTTTTCTTAATTGGTCTCGTGTCAATACTTCTTCAATACCTTCACCTGCCATTATCCTTTCCATTGCCTCCCTACCAAACTGGCGAGCGACTTGCCTTAAAGCATTTGTAATTGCTACTCTTCCAATTCCTGCTAATGCTCCAATCATTTATATAAATAATAAATATACTATGAGTAATAGATTAACATACAAAAAGATTTTTGTTGATAGTTCCTATCGATTGCCATCATCAAGGCCAAGTGCTGACTTCTCCATTGAGTTAAATGAAAATTTAGAAACACCCGAAAATACGAGGTTATACATCACCGATGTTTCTATTCCAGCAGTGTGGAAAACAACAGAAGTAATTTTTATGAGTATCTCTATGTTATGGTTTATGATAATACAAATACTATTGTTAAGAATTTCAGAATTTACCTTGGGAATAAAATATATTTTGCCAGTCAGTTATGTTTTGATATAAATGAAGGATTAAACAGTAATAGTGGTGATTTATCAACAGGTGGTATTATTGTTTATTCTTATGATGAAGCAACAAGAACAGTAGAGTTTAAAATCAAGGAAGGATTAAATTATAAAGTTAAAATACCAACAGATATTGAATTAGCAACTTATGTTGGTGGAAGTTGGGATACTGGGACTGTCCCATATAATAGTAGCAACCCAGTTTCCATAAATTATTTGTTGAGCAATTTTGTTCCATCATCTCCATTAACAACTTGGACAAGTTCATATCTCAATCTTATACCGTTTAGATATTTATTCATTACTTCTAATTCTCTTACAGATTATCACTATTCTGCTCCAAATTCATATTCATCAGCAATCATCAAGAAGGTGCTTTGTACTGAACAATTGGGCGGGGTGATAAATGATAATTCAGCACCGCATCAAGAGGACTATATTGATATTGGTGGAAAGAATTTAAGAAGGTTAGATTTCAAGATTACTGATGAAAAAGGAACTGTGATGAACTTGTATGACATCCCTGTCCAGTTCGCATTATTAATTTCAAGTTCAAACTACTAAAAAGTACTTTAAAGAAATACAATGTATATATTTTAGGATGTCTAAGTATCAAAATGGGCAGATTTATAAAATAGTGGATTTAGGATATAGCAAATGCTATATAGGTTCTACTTGTGAAAAACTTTATAAACGGTTTTCCAGACATAAAGAAAGTTATAACGCATACAAAACGGGTAAGCACCGTCTTACCAGTTCATTTATTCTGTTTGAAGAATTTGGAGTTGAAAATTGTAAAATAGAATGGATTGAAGACTACCCTTGTAATAGTAAAAAAGAACTGGAAGCAAGAGAAGGGTATTACCAGCAAATTACGGATTGTCTAAATAAGAAACTCGCAGGAAGAACAGACGCACAATGGAGAGAAGAAAACAAAGATGTACTAAGAGAAAAAAGTAGAATTTACAGAGAAGAGCACAGGGAAGAACTACTAATGAAGAAGAAACAATACAGAGATGAACATAAACATGAAATTAATGAAAAAAGGAGAGAACAAAGAAAACTTGAACCAGAAAAAACATAGAGAACAAGAAAGACAAGCATATCAAAGAAACAAGGCAGTAAAACAAAGACTTTGGACTTGTAAATGTGGCGCAACTATGTATTTTAGTTCTAAAGCAAAGCACCTACATAGTTCAAAGAAGCACCAACAATACTTACAAAACCAACAAAACACTCAATAATAAAATATCCTTTAATTTTCTTAATATTACTATAAAAAAGAAAATATTAAGAAAATTATATCCACTTTTATATATGTCAATACAGGCCATTGACTTAAATGAAGAAGCAAAAGAAGAGACACCAGCACTTGAACCAATTGAAGAAGAAGCAAAAGAACCTGAAACCACCATAGATACTGCTAATGAAGTAATTGAAGAAGCAACTGAACCACCAAAAGAAGAACAACCCAAACCTAAACCAAAAGCAAAACCAAAAGCAAGTGATATAGTCCCCTGTCCTGATTGCAATAAAACTATGACATACAAAAATTTAAGATACAGTCATAAATGATCCCCTGAACCTCCACCAGTAAAGAAACAAGCAAACCCTAAACCCAAAGCAAAGCAACAACCAAAACCAGTGAAACCTCCCCCTGAAATATATTACAGCGATGAAGAAGAAGAAGAAGTGCCAACTCAACCATTCAACAAGAAAAAACAACCGCCTCAACCCATTAATCCTACAACAGCATTAGCACAGCATTACCAGTTATTACAACAACAATTAATAAAACAAAAGCAAGAAAGATACAATAATTTGTGTATGAATATGTTTAGTAGTAAAAGTAAAAAAAATAAAATATAAAGTATTAATATATGACATTACAATTAGACGGTGGTAATACTATCATAGGAACAGAATTTATCAAACTTTTAGCCACTGGGTCTTCAAACCTTGCTACGGAGGAATATGTAGAAACAGCAATCATCAATGGGGGAGGTGGTGGAGGTGTTAATTTAAGTAATTACTGTGATAAAACAGAGACAGATACATTACTGAAGAACAAATATAGTAAATCAGAGACAGATACACTACTGAATAATAAATACAATAAATCAGAAACCGATACATTACTAAATAATAAATATGATAAGTCAGAAACAGATACATTACTGAGTAACAAATATGATAAATCAGAGACAGATACACTGTTGAATGACAAACTGAATATCAACAATCCACAGGATATGGCAGGAACACTTCGTATAGGTCATTTAGCAGGAACATCAAAAATAATCCTAAAAGCTGTTTCTTCTGATAAGTCGTTTTATGTTAATGGTGATAGTGAGATTAATGGTAATCATTTAGTGTCATCATTAGACAGCACTGGTTATATCAAAGGTTCTAATATTCAATCAAATACATTCAATGCTTTGAATACCAACGAAATACTTTTTCAAAGCAACAGTGATACTTACATAGAATATGATGTTTCTGAAACTAAACATGTGGCCAGTTATTTAATCCAATGCGGGGGTAATCTTACAACACAGGAGATAGACACCATAGCACCATTAGATATGGTATTGAAAAGAAATGCTGTTAGTATGATTGAACTTCAAGACAATCTGACAGTATTGAAAACACAAACTCAATGTGATAATAATATTGTGTGTGATAATTATGAAAGCAAACATCTATCAACCATAATGAATTATGTTATGAATGAGAGCACGGGTGAAACCAAATTCTATGTAGGCAGTCCCACAAATCCCGATACAACAACTAATTTAGTGATGACATTACAAAACAATTTGATTACATTTCATAAACCAACAAGCCCTGAAATAGGAGGCGGTGGTGGTGTTGATGATAGTAATTTAGTAAAATACACAGGTGAAGCATTACAGGTAATAGAAAACGATTTAGTTATAGGTGGTGGGGCTCAATCTGGTAGTTTTGATTTAACTGTTAATGGAACAACATATTTTGGTCAAAGTATAGAATTGAATTTAGGTCTTTCTATTAGTTTTGGTAGTAATAAAGGTTATATCCGTTCTATCAATTTAGGAGGTGGCAATCACGCTTATGATTATGCCAATTTTAGTAGTGGTGGATATCATTGGTTTTATAATGGCGGTAGTCCATTCCCTCAATATTTAAGGTTTCAATTATCATCAACACAAGCCTGTTTCAATGTTGATGCCGTATGTAATGCTGAATTACAAACTAACACCATCAATACAAAAGATGCTGGTAATAGTGATTTAATTTTCAAAAGACATGATACTAATGTTTTTTAACTAAATACTTCAAATCAAATACAGTTATTAGGTGGCAATGAAACATCTTTTATATATGAAGATGCCTTTGTGGATTTGGTCAATTATAATGTTTTAAGAATTAGAAATACTGAAAATGTTGATAATGGTATCATATCTTTTGGTGTTGGTGATACATTGAATGTCTTCCAGATATTTAAGACAGGCATAACATCATCAGTTGAATTATCAATACCGCAGGTGCTATGTAATTCATTTGATGGTTTTGCTGGTGATAATGATGTAGTGTTGAATAGGAATGGGGTTGAATTGTTTAGACTTCAGGGTTCTAATGTTGTTGTAAACGGTCCGGAAAATCTATTGTTAGTCAGTGATAGTAATGTCGGTATTTCTTCAAGTTGGATGTTTTCTAATACCTTTGCTAATAGAACTGCTGAAAGTGATACTGATTTTAGGGGTTGTATATCTGGTGGTTTGGCAAGTGGAACTGTGTATATGACTTATGAACACGTGCCAGAAAGATTACATATTAAAACTGATGCCGAAGTTAGTGAAGGCAAAAAGATGTATTTAAATACAACTAATACAAAAGAATGTTTTATTCATAGTTTTGTAGAAAGCAATGTTAAGATATTGTCATTAGAACATAGTGATACGGCAGGTCAAAAACGTATATACTGCGGTGGTAATTTGGTAATTGATATGTCAGGCACTGTTTTAAATTTAAGGCAAAATACAACAGTTGTAGCAGGTGCTACATTAAGTGGTGAATTGAACGATACAAGTGATAAGACTAAAAAGTATGATATTAAAGATGCCGACTATGATTTTACTGAAATTGTTAAGAGTATAAAACCAAAAACTTTTAAACTGAATGATGAAAATGACATAGGAATAACAAAAAATCATATAGGATTTATAGCAGATGAAATTGAAAGTGTAATACCAAAAGAGTTTGAAAACATAGTGAGTAAAAATGATAAAGGCATTAAAATGCTAAACTATGTAAAATTATCATCTGTGCTATGGGGTTGCGTCCAACAACAACAACAAGCAAAAATTGAGCATTTAGAAGCATCTGTTTTTGAACTACAAGAAGCAATGAAAGAATTACTTAAACCTAAACCAAAGCCTAAAAAGAAATCCAAGGATAAGAATAGCGATGAAGAAGATTAAAATATCTAATAATATATAATGGGCAATAAACGATCTACAATTGAAAACGGTTGTATTCAAGAATTGAGTAAAATTAATGAAGAAGAGTTAGACATCTCAAACATAGATAGGCTACAAATAAAAGCAATAAAAGAAATCAATAATAAGATTGAAAAATTGAATAAGGAAAAACAAACAAAAATGATATATGCTTTGCCGAAGGTGGATATTTGTAAGATGTCATTATTTTAAATTAATAATATTATAATCATATAGTATTATTAATCCGTGAATTGAATATAAGCATTAAAATTGTTCATAAACATCTTGTTCAAATTTGATTGGAGAAGATTTATATATAAAAAGTTGTGAGGTTCAGCAGTGGCAACTTCATAAATCTTATATATGAGTTTCTTTGCTTCCTGTAAGTTTTCCTTTCTTGGTAGTGCTGATAATTCTTCTTGTAATAAATCAATCTCTTTAAAATTCCTGACTTTGTAAAAGAAAAAATGTGTGGCATTTACCCTAATCAAGGTGTTTAAAGCATTGAACTTGTGAACGGAGGTGATGACTGATATGCCATTGTGGCGACCTCTTACATAAACTGAATTGAGAAGTTTTGAATACCGTGCTATTCTTGGGTCATCCGCTATATCATCCAGCACCAGCAATATAGGATACAGTTTTTTCATCTTATGTTTTTTTACTGTATTCAGTTATTTTATGTTGCGTATCCAGCACCTTCTCTAAATCCTCTACATTGAACTCTTCAAACCAACATTTTTCTTTATCAGTATCCACTTTCATTTGGTGCTTTATGTATTTCTTCACTGGCAACCAGATACTATCAACTTCAATTGAAGGAGATCAGATAAACACACGAGAAAAAACATTTCTATAAATGTCTAATATCATATTAACCAAAAGCACCGATTTTCCTGAACCTGACGGACCTGTTATTATTGCTCTGAATGGCACTTGTGGGACAACTTGATAATTTGATTGAGGGAATGTATAATTTATTTCATCTATTGGTTTCACATTAGGTGAAATTGATTTCATAATATAAATTATTTAGAAATTAAATTCTAATATTTGTTGTAATGGCATATCTTATTTTACCTTTGAATTCTGGGGTCAGGTGAAATCTGGAACAGACTGCCATATACCGATCATAAGAATGTTAATTAACAAGTTTCTCCCCGACATCGTCCCTTTTGAAAAAAAAAAATGTGCGGAATGACAACCACAAGCAATAGAAGAAGTTGAAGCCTTTTTTCTCTTGAATTAGTTTGATGCCCAGTTCAACACAGTTCATTTTCTTTTACAACATTTACCGCCCCCTTATGAATTTTTCGCCGTGCCAATAAATCCATATAATTAGATAGTAGCAAACATATAATCTAATTATATAGGATGAGTGATTATGATACATACATCAATACATCTACTTGGTCACTCTATTCATGTCAAACATTGTCTTGAACAGTACCTGTTCTCCAAGTATCAAAATCAAAAATGAAACTACTCACATGATAAATACAACTGCAATAAAGGAACATTTCTGTCACTATCACTATAAGCAAATTGCCGGAAAATAGGGAAACCGCACATCTTCGCAAAAAACAGAGAGCAACATGTCTCAATTCTTTTGTCGTTTCGGAAGGCACTTTATCTGTAAATAACATGTGGAATGATAGTTTCTGTTTTTTCTTTTTCTGAACATGCCTTTTCCACTGCGCAGATCTGCTGATGTTGCTAAACTATGCTAAATTGTTGTTTTTGTTGTTTTGTTTCCGATTTCGCGAATATGTCCATCAGTTTGTACCAAATCATACAAAAGCACAACATTCTGTATCAAGCACAACAAGTAAAACACAACAAAAGTAGTGGGATCGAATAGCCAGTAAAATGAAACTGTGAACATTAGTTTCCAGTTCGATGAGATTACCACGAGATACAGCCCATCTGGCAGTTCCAAGAGGGAGCAACCAACGAGAAAATCGAACAGCCGGACTTCTTCTGACACGCCCTGACACGCCCTTAGAATCCCTTAGATATATCTGAACTGGTCTTGGACTATGGAGCAGTCACCACCATACTTTGGATTGCCCCATGTCACTATGGTTCCATCTGCCACAATTGCAGCAAAAGCATATTGTGTGCCACAAATCTGCTGCACATTTCTTAGCTGATCTTGGACACTGGAGCAGTCACCACCATACAAAGCATTGCCCCAGGTCACCACTGTTCCATCTGCCAGAATTGCGGCAAAAGCACCTTGTGTGCCACGGATCTGCTGCACATGCTTGAGCTGATCCTGGACACTGGAGCTGTCACCACCATGGTCTGAATGGCCCCATGTCACGACGCTTCCATCTGCCAAGATTGCAGCAAAAGCACTGAGTGTGCCACAAAGCTTCTGAACATTGCTGAGCCGATCTTGGACGATGGAGCTGTCACCACCATAGTTTGGATTGCCCCATGTCACTATGGTTCCATCTGCCACAATTGCAGCAAAAGCATATTGTGTGCCACAAATCTGCCGCACATTCCTCAACTGATCTTGGACCCTGGAGTAGTCACCACCATACAATGCATTGCCCCAGGTCACCACTGTTCCATCTGCCAGAATTGCGGCGAAAGCAAAGTCTGAGCCACTGATCTGCACATTCCTCAGCTGATCTTGGACTCTGGTGCTGTCACTACCAAACTCTTCATGGCCCCATGTCACGACCCTTCCATGTGCCAAAATGGCAGCAAAAGCACCGGCCGTGCCACAGATCCGCTGAACATTCTTGAGCTGATCTTGGACGCTGGAGCTGTCACCACCATTGTCTTGATTGCCCCATGTCACCACCGTTCGATCTGCCAAGATTGCAGCAAAAGCACCGTGTGAGCAACAAAGCTTCTGAACATTGCCGAGCCGATCTTGCACTCTGGAGGTGTCGCCGCCAGCGTACGGCGTTGCGAGAGCCCCATGTGACCACCCTGTCACCTCCAACACACCACAAAGCAAAAGCACCGTCAGTTGCAGCTAGCTTTGGCTGCTGTGCTACCGCAGCAATGCTTTCTCCACCTTGAAATCCGGAGAATTGAAGTGCTTCAGTTAGATCCAACAGGTGCCCGTCAGGGGCAGCAAGCTTCAGGAAACCTTTCCGCAACTGTTGCGCAGCAATTTTCAAGTCAGCAACGGTGCCAGACCGCAAGACTTTGACAGTTTCACAGCGTCCACTTGGTAGTGAAACCTCAAGATCTATCAGGTCGTCTGCCTGACCGCTTACAGAATTGTTGGCCATGGCGCTGCGGTCACAGTGTGGCTAAAGGTATTGGTTGGGAAGTTGTTAGTTGCCTCCGCATTGTTCTTGGGGAATCTAAATACCCATAGGTCCGAACCGCTCACTCTGAAACATTGGATAGCATAGACGTAACATTCTATTGTGTTTTTGGAACTGTTTGCCACGTCCACCCTGATTCTCATTGGCATTTGTTTATCCAGTTTTGCCATCTGCCAATGGTTTGAAGTGATCGTTGGATGCTTGGATTGGCTGGCGACTGAGGCAGATCCCCAATAGTAAAAAGAGGCATAGAATCAGTTGAAACTAGGCCTTCACCAACAATGCTGTCAATGATAGAGTCATTATACATCAGACAGGTGGCATGTGTGTTCGGGGAAATATTCAGCACCCTCGTGCGGCTTCAAAAATTGTCATATTGCATCTGCATTTTTCCATCATCCATTCGTGCGTTATAGTTGGTGATGACAGCGCCCAAGCCGTTCTGGGGATGATTCGTTGGTATCCGATTTGCAGTTCATCATCCAAAAAAAGGATGTTGCAACATTTGAAACCAGCAATTCACTTTATACTTCGTGGCGAGTTTCGTATACTTTTCCATACTTTTCCGTAGTACCCAGTCCACAGGGCAGTAACGTCAAAACTTGGGCGGGTGAAATCATGTGAAATGGCCGCAGTTCTGCTGATTCAAAAACCCAACTTCTGTCGGATTTCAATCCTCAAAAATGTGACGGCATGCTGGTGGTTAATCCCCTTGTTCATTGGTGAATTCAGAATACAAAAAAAACTTCACTGGCTGATAGATACCAATTCCTCATTTTATTGATGAATATCGAATTTGTGTGGCTTCGAATCCGCATCTTTGGTAACTGAAAACCGCATATTTCCGCATGTTCTCAACTTCTATACTTTTGATAATTCAACACCATGAAAATTTCTCAAACAATCAAAGCTTGGAACGACCCCGCCGACTTTTCAGATAACCTGACAACATTTTTGGTGATCTTTTAGGTCGTCACGGTGACTGGAGCCCAGCCAGTGTCTTTGCTTTTTGCGACTGGTTGATTTCAAACTAGAAGTGATAGATGATATATCATTAATATACCACCTATCACTTCTTAATTGAAATCAACTTATCATATGTTATCCTTCGGGTTGGACCCCAATTCTCAGCAACAGTGGAGTCCGTGGAGGTGTTGGGCCACCAATTTGGTGCATTCTGAAGGTGACTGGCACGGTTTAACAGTTTGCGAACTTGACAATGGCCCATAGAAATAGTTGTTTTACCTATGGAAAAATGGTGATTTTAACCATAGTTTGTTGTAAACGTTTACCAGAAATATACCCAATTTATGTCTCAATGAAACGTCCAAAACTGGATCGGAGCTTCGGGGCGGTTCATCACAAACTCGCTACGGACCTCTCCTTTTGGTAGGCGACGCTGATTGAGCTCTGGTTTCGCCTACAAGCTTCAAGAAAAAACATGTCTATCCATACATGTGTACGTGACATTAACATTGTATATCATGTTTACATTACATTGCATACACATGTGTGTAATCCACACTTGCCAAAATATCATTGGGAAATAGAACAAATGTCATCCACAACAATCCACATTATCTATGTATACATAAACATATCTGCCTGCTCGTTGATAACATATGATAAACATTGATGTAAACACAATATCAACAATATACATAATTATATAATATATATATAATTATATACAATATATATATAAATAGATACAATATATATATATATATAATATTATTATTATTAGTATTATTATTATTATTATATACAATATATATATAATTATATACAATATATATATATATATATATAATTTTATATATAGTTACACATATGAAGGTTTCCCAAAATGGGGGTTCCCCCAAATCATCCAAATCATTGGGCAATCTTAGCATTGAAACAGCCATGGTGACGACTGGGAAAGCCGCCGCAAAGCCGCCTGCCAAGGCACGTCTCTCCACCTGGCAACCGGGCTGATGACCTTCAGCTTTTCACATTGGGTGAATCAAACAACATGGGTATATATATATATATATATATATATGTGTGTGTGTATATGTGTAAACAATATATATATATATATTTGATTATGGTTATGGGTATATAACAACAGGTATTTATATATATATATGTATATATATATAAATGTATATGGTTATGGGTATATTGGGTATATAAATGTATATAACCTATCTAAGCTATATAACCCCACCAATAAATATATGTCATATACCAATAAGCTATGTGGGTGAATATTCATGTATATAACTGCATCAGATACCACATACCAACTAATCCAACAAACAAATTTATATATCATTCCGTCCATCAGGTACAAGGTGGTGCCCCCGCAGTTATAAGTTAGTTTATAAAGCCCATTAACTTTAGTTATATCTACAATAATTCCTACTTAATGTAGTTATAAACCAACTTAGCTAACTATGGGGCACCACCTTGTAAATACCCTCCATCCCTGGGCTGCTTCTTTCTCAGCTGGGATTACACCTGGCTTACCGCAACTTTCCGGAATGGCTTCGTCCAAAACATCGGGAATGGCCCTGTAGCGCATGGCCATCAACTAGTGAGAACATGATTTTCTCATATGATCATATCTGGATGGTGGTTTTAACCATCTGGAAAAATATTAGTCAATGGGAAGGATTATCCCATATATTATGGAAAATAAAAAATGATTGAAACCACCAACCAGTGTATATATAGATATATATGCATATTATATATTATATATATTGTTTAATATATATATATATATATATTGTGGGAAATCATATCTTCGGCAAATATTAATGGTAATTTCTGATAGAACAATGTAGAGCCATCATTTCTGATATGTTGGGCAGCCTATTTTCAGACAAACCAAGTAATTCGTCGACCATTTCCTCGTGGGATTTGATTTTATCCCAGCGCGATATTTGTTTAGTGCCATGGATTTTGTCGCTGATCATTTTTTGCGATTCTCCCCTTGCCTTTGCAAATATAGTAACTAGGTGTAACTAGGTAATTTGGGGATGGGTCAAAACCTATTATTACCATATTTGAGGGAATAATCATCCATTAAGCAGCTAATTTATCCAGCAGTTTGGTGCCTTCACAAACGGCCCGACTTCGTTTTTTTTCGATGCAAATCAATGGCCGTGTTCATAGTCATGTTAAATGATGATATCCCTTACCTTCTGGTAAACTAACATAACTAGGGAAAATCACCACTTTAATAGGTAAATCAACTAGAAATGGCAAGTTTCAATAGCAAAATGTTAGTTTACCAGAGGGTAAAGTGACCAGTGACCAGGGGCTTTGCAACAGCTTCCCATAGTTTCCCGGGACCAATTCTTCCGCCGCGTTGGCTAAAGCATTTTTTCTGGCTGCGCTGCGCTTGCGCTTTTTGAGCCTGAACTCGCCGGGCATCGCAACGCCATGGAGTTTCTCAGTGGACCAAAATATGGCTCGGTTGATTTCTAGGGAAAGCAATGGTGACTTGGGGTCCAGCATTTTCAGACTCAAATATTATATACCATCTGGTTATGACTAACATAGCCATGGAAAATCCCTTATAAATGGAGGTTTTAATGGGAAATCATCTACACATGGGCAATTTTCCATGGATATGTTAAATAACCAGAGGGAATACATATATATATTTATATAATTATATATTTATTTATATAATTATATTACATCTCAGAAAATATTCCTCTATATCCCCATGGGGTATCTCCTACAACCAGCATAAAAATGGGGATGATTGCCTTAAAAATCAGTGAAATCCATGGGTTTTCACCTCGTAGCCGCCATCCAGGGGCCATCCAGCTATCAACAGGGAGATAACCGGGATGACTATGGTAATTTCATCACCTACATTTCTCGAGATTACTCCCATGTTTGATCATGTAAAAAGAGTCTGGTAGAATACATTGACATAAATGAATCATACTTAATAGATATTAATACTTCATACATCATCCTCATATTAAATCCGCACGGTTGATTCTTTGATGGTTCTTACCCGACTTTCCATTGACTCTGGATCTGGACCAAGTTATCTACAAGAAGCCGCTCACCGGAAAACTTCAGGCTATAAAATTCCATCCAGCTACCCCTAAATCCCATTCCCACCATTCCAGTAACGATGCCATCCATTTGCCCAGCACCCAGGGCCCCTGACCCACTCCCCGCCTCTCTTGGAGAGCGCCCTGCGCTAAACTCTTGGCCGCCATTGGCGGTCTGACCGACGCCGGCGCGGCTAAAGGCGGCAGCTTCCTGTGGACAGAGGCACGTTGACTTGTGGAGGATTTCCAGAGCAAAATGAACATTAGCTATACACGAGAATGGTAATTACGAGATATTACTAGTAGAGACATGACTGAACCTACACATCCAAACTTTGGACTTGTATGAAAACTATTGAAACTGTACCACCCTCTGAATTTGGGGTAGGGCCAGGAGCCCCCGTTTGTAGGGGGAGCCACTCAAATGCCTACACAAAGGGTGTACCTGCAATCATTCCCTTACGAAATTAGGGTCCCTGCAGTGAATTATTGTGCACGTTGAAAGTGGTTTGACTACCAAAAAATGGATATGCGCAGTTATGATAAATTCAGGGTTATGAGACATGATGTATTATATAGATTGGTTAGCATCAACTTTGCCACAAAAAGGATCAACCACAATTAGCAGAAAGAAGCACAGCACACAGCACACATGATTTTACCCACAAAATGGTGATTGGATGGTGTGTGTGGTATACCTTCACTGCCAGATGGTGCCTTCGGGACCAAAGAGGTTCTTGCAGCAACAGAGATTGCGAAGCAACACAGCAAATCAAACATCATTAGACCAGCACATATCTGATATACCGGGAACATCTATGGACTTCACAGCCAGAAATAGTGAAAAGTCCAATGATGCTCCAACACTTCGATGCGGGGAAAACTCGAGGATCTGAGACCATGGAGCCACTATTGGTCATGTGTCTTCAACCATCCCATGTTTTGGGGGTCACAGGATTTTGACATATCAAATGACCATGTTCACGTGTACGGTGTATACATGTGTATACCGCCCATCTTCAGACCCCCAAAATGATAAATTGTGGGTCATATCTCCGATTGTACAAACTCATTACCCTCCAGTAGACGAACATTGCTGTGGAAGCTGGCCAACTTATAGATCATTGATTATGGCTGCATTAATCACCTTAGATAATTAATTAGGTATATCACCCAAAATATCATTTAATCATTAATCACTTGATCTTTGTTAGGCCCCATTAATTTACCTACTAATAATGATTATTTATCGGTTTTCCGTAGCTATGTGAATTTACCGGAGCGTCAGTCCCTAAAACATGTTCATGTAAACCTATCTTTTTAACCTTCCAGTAATCAAATGTGGCAATGGAAAATTCATGAAAATCCATGAACATCCCTGTAAATGGAGGTTCTAACGGGAAAATTCATCTGTAACTGGGGGATTTTCCATTGCCATGTTTGATTAGCATTAGAGGATACCTTTCTCCAAGGTCGAGCCGCTTCTTGAGCCGCTTCTTTCGCGAAGTCACCGGCACTGAGGGCGGCTGTCGATCCACACCTAGGTGCATCGCAGTGCCAGAAAAAATAGGCAATGATAGACAAGTTCTAATCTAAATTTAGGGGATACAATTCATTATTGTTTTACCAACATCATTGAAATAAGTGGGAAATTACTTGACTCGTCTTTTTGCTGGTTCCAAAAACACCAACACTTGGGTTTTTTTTCAATAGCTCCTTTGGTGTTTCTCTTGTTCATCAGCCCTCAGGTATAAGAAAATTACTGAACATGTTCCCTCAACCAATTCTAGGAGATTTAATTCAACAATTGGATTGACATTCTTCGATTGCATGGATTGGTTATCAGTTGGAGGAGCACCTGGCGTATCTTATCTGGATGCATTGGGATCCACTGCAAGACAACGATGCTCTTGCGAATGCAGCTTAAACAACAGCAAGCCTCATCCAAATGGCTATTTTGTTGTCATATTCCTGGTGTACTGAACCACGCAGTTTTTTTTTGAATCATCTCAATGCCACGAATAGCAAGTGCTCACTGGTACCGCTAATCCCATCACCCCAATACCAAAGTTCTCAAACAATCCTGAAAAATCAGGTACCTCTGAATTGATAGATCCACTACAATTTCACTTGGGTCTTGATTGGGTGATGTTCAATATGATCAAAGGAAGGGATTAGTGTATGTACATCAATTTCGGTTTGTCAATCCCCACAAACTTCATTAGATTGTACATGTATGATTATACGACTACGCATTCTAGTAAATGATATGATTACCTGTCAATCGTTTGGTTAGCCCCACAATTTGGTTGGTTCTTAAACCGTATCAAATCCCTGCCGTATTTCTTGACGATAAAATCTGCTGATTATGGATGTAACTATATACATGTGTATATATATATATGTATATATATATGCATATGTATATATAATATATATATATATACATACTTGTATTTGGGGCGCATTCCAGAGGCATTTGGACTAGTCGTGAGTATCGGAAATTTGTAGCCGGCTTAGCCTCCACTAGCTGTGTCAAGGTGCAGGGTTTAGGGTCAGCCAGCTCCATTTTTTTTCGACGTTTCCTGCGGTGCACAGCTTGGGGAAAATGCACAGCTCTTGCGGGGATTTAGATAGTGACTTCACCCAAAGTTATCCAAAATTGGGAGGTGAAGACCTGTTTGATGTTGAAGAAATGGGCTACCAACGATTCATGGAGGGACTCAATTGATGAAACAATCCAAAAGTTGGGGATTGAACCCTGACAAACGGAGGTGACAAACCAACCAAAATCATGCGCCAGGCCCTTTTAGTTGTATCGAGTATATTGGCTGGTTTGAAAAGGGTTTCCTACAATATCATACATCGGTTAATTCAGTATCCCTATATCTAGTATACTTAGCAATAGCGTATAATTTTTCCTGGCTTCCAAGTGGTATAACTGCAGTGCTATGCTGAAGTGATTGATGATCAGTGGGATACCGAACTCTGAACATAGCTGCCCACTCATCTGGAAACTGCAAGATAAAACTGTTGGCTGGATAAACCTTCGGTCTCATAATTTTCATATGATCTATTATATCAAGATAATCATAGATAAACCAATTCCAAAACAAGCAACGAAGTACAGTGAAATGCCTACCATGAACACCAAGAGCCAAGAACTCCCCAAAAGAGATCTTCCCAGGAGGCGCTCAGAGCAAACGGGTGGGATGTTCCATTGCCGGTGTTTGCTTCGGGTAAATCTGCATGAAAAACCTACCGAAATTCCTGGTCAAACTCCATGGCGAATAGCAAAATATATTGCCAGAATTTCACCATGGTTGTTGATTCACTCAAATCATGATATATATATAATATAATATATATATATATATGTATATATGTATATATTCCCGGAATGTTGGTTAAATCGCCATTTCAGTGCAAATCAAAATCACCATTTTTCCTGGTCAAATGATCCACCAATGACACGTGACGACAACCGTCAACCGACCGTCCCATCCTCGGTGCAAAGAAATGATCCACCTGCGACTGGGAGAACCTGGGGGAACAATGGGGAACATCTACAAAATTCTAAAATTCTAGGGGATTAGTGCTTGTTAAAAAGGGAATATCATGGAACTAAATAGGAGAAGCCGTTTTTTGGTATTAGTATGTGATTGTTATTGTGAAACACATATTATATATATATATATTCCAATATATATATATATACACATGGAACTAGAGTTTCTTCCGATCCCATGTTTCACTACCAAAGGGTACTAGAAAACCAACCATCCTCAACACAGCTACCCCCTTGTTCTGTTGCCACTACAAGTATGATGTTCAGCAAGGCCGTCAAAAAAGATATGGTTTCCTTATGGGGTTACAACGTACGTTACAATCTACCGATTCTACCGGATTGGTAGCTTCAACTTCAACCAAAATATTCAGTTGGGACCATCATCCACAAAGAGTGTCAAAGTCAAAGAAACTAAACACCCAGTTCCTTACTAAAGTCTGGGTGTGTCTGAAAAGATCCGAAATACCCCCAAAAATACCAAATAAATCGTCAAATAACATTTTTACTGTAAACGTTTGAACCATTTCTTGATCTTTTCCCTTCGATTTTTCAGGTGCCTGGACCGTGGACCGGCCTGGTCCTCATCCCAAATTCGTCCCCGAGCTTTGGCATCCGCCATCAACGCGCTGATGTCATCGGCATCCGCGGCAGCCCGGAGGCAGTCGGTATTGGCGAAGACCTGTGAACTCAAGGGCAGTTCATGTTGACACTCAGTTACATATACCATATTTAATGGTAAAAAAAACGTGGTCTTAAGTGTTGATTTTCAATATTATCATATATTATCCAGTGGGGTCCATGACCTTCACTTCAGTTTCCAAAGGATATTTAACTCAAGTTTCCATGGGGTCCATTACCTAAATATTGTCATATTTGGATATGTTCCTTAAGTACCCCAACAACATTAAGGAGGATGTGTAACTGGTTTATTTCATGGCCATGGTCAAGTGACATGGGATGAATGGAATCTAACCAACAACAATTAATTGGGTATAAATATATATATAATCATATATATATATAATGGGTATACCCAACATTAGCCAACTATATGATACATACATATATATATATATATATATATATGGCTTATGGTCATCACAAAATCAAAAATAGGATTGTCCGATTAAGGGGTATATTAACCTGGATGGGGGACCATCAGTTGATGTTCAGTTGGTTACAGTAAGTTGCTGCATGACTAACATCACTAAACAGGGTCTAGGGGTAGATTATCGAACTAATTCATGGGGGTTACCCTCTGGTAAACTAACGTAACTATGGAAAATCACCATGCTATTAATGGGTAAATCCACTATAAATGGCCATTT
>Ga0126342_10007908_pt1 | contig 19016 bp, 19 predicted proteins | sample Cyp1metagenome_FD_92528 | JGI IMG/M metagenome (GOLD analysis project Ga0126342, IMG submission 92528) | Coral microbial communities from Lord Howe Island, Old Settlement Bay, Australia - Cyphastrea 1 metagenome | ecosystem: Host-associated > Invertebrates > Cnidaria > Coral ... | reverse complement strand
TATTTAGGGTAAAAGAGGGGGGGGGGGGCCCTATTGTTAAATCAAGGACAAACATTAACTATCAAACATATGGAAATTTCATTGATGAATGATGAAAATCAGGTACTTGCCCAAGAAACAATGGTGACTGCATGAGATTTCATGGGATCTAGAGCTAAGTTGGTGATTTCATGATTCCCGAAGAATTCCATATGGTGATGGTGATATGCTACAAGGTAGATATACCGATGTGGTGTATAAAACAACAAAAATATCTGGCTGGGGCCATGGAATCCCATAATTGTCCCATTTTTTGTATCGGAAAAAACAATCCCTTGTAGAAAGCGTTTGTGCTATATCTTTGTACAAGGAGATATGGGATGATATGGGATTGTCATTGGATTGTTTATGGATTATGGTGATATAGCCAGTATATATATATATGGGATGATTTAGCTTGAATAATTTTGGTTGTGGTAATTTTAATATTACCATTTCGGTTCCGTTCCACCTTAAGCATCCCCCAACCAACAGTTTGTCCCTGTCCTCGACGAAAACTGGCATACAAAAAAATGTTGTTCTTCTGGTTGAAGGCAAATTACAAGAATCAAAACTGGTTGGTGGTTTCAACCCCTCTGAATAATATTAATCAGTTGGGATGATTACTCCCAATAAATCGAAAGTCATAAAATTCCATGGTTCCAGTCACCACCAACCAGTAAAATGATGGGTTAACCCAACCAAGAAACCTGGACTTCAACGTGATTGACTTCATGACCTGGTAAAATGACCTCCCCTACCCCCGTATCTGAGAAATCAGCCAAAAGAATGACCTACCCTCATGGTAATGACTAACGTAGCTATTGAAAGTGGCCCAGTCGAAATAGTTGATTTACCCATTGATAGCATGGTGATTTTCCATAGCTATGTAAACGTTTACCAGAGGGTACATATTGACCAAGGATTTATTTAACTGGAGGGGAACTGGCATTGACGAGAACATGAACCATCCGTTGATCCTACTTCCAGTAAATGTTACTCTTATTCATTAACCATCAAGCATATATGTATATGATATATTTTAAACGATAATAATCATGACAATTGCAACTGTTCATATCCTGGTTCATATATGATATCCGCAATGATGGATATGTGATTCAACCAATATCAAACCATTTTTTGCAAAGGACAGCTGCATCAGTTGATCCTACTTGTTGTTACCAGTCAGCGAGATCGCTGGCCAAGTGTCCTACTCAATGTGTGTTTCCCTTTTCATAGCACCATGTTTCCAGGTACCCTCTGGTTATGTCAAAATAGCTATTGAAAATCACCATAGAAATAGTGGATTTTCCCATTAAAAATGGGTGGATCTTTCCATAGTTCATGGCTTCGTGCGGCCGACCTTTTTCAGATCTGCCCCAGATCCCATCGACCCCTGGGTTCCCCAGACCTCTTGGGGGTCGCAGAACTTATCGATACCTCGGTGTAACCCGAAACAACGGCACTAAGCTGGATGGATAAGTGGCAAAAAAACGGAGAAAAACAACTCTCGGCAAATTTGTAGCGGCACTGTGGCTGTTGGTTTAACCCCTTTGAACAACATCAGAGTCAAGTAGGATTATCATCCCATGTAGGATGAATGATAGAACGTGTGTACACCTCAAAATGTTTGAAACCCAAGAATTTTGGAAGGGGTAAGACTCCAGCCCCGACCCAACATTTTTTGGGATCCTTGGTACGCTAGTTTCGAGCCACCGCCTGGTGGTTCCATGGTCTGATCTGGCGAATTCTACATCCCAAACACGATTCATATAGAGGCGACGTACTTGAGGTTGAACCCGGAAAAAAAAAACTTGGTGGTTGTTGAGTTAGTCATGGGGCTATACCGGCAATACCACATTTTTGGAGCCCGCAAGTGTTCCCATCATGATCCTGAACTAATCCCGAAAAATCAGCTCAACAATCCCATAAATCCTGTGCAGTGGGTAAATGAAAATATCATCCCAGAATGAACTGATCAAAAACGAAGTATGACCTTCCATATCCCATACCTGTTACCAGGTACCATAGATAAGTGGGATAACATATATATAACTATGGTGATTTATCTATTGTAGCATATTACCATATCTACCATAAATCAAACATATTGTACCATATTCCCATAAATATCCAAATATCCCATGAATATCACAACATATAATCCCATTAATCCCAATATGTCTGACCCACCATAATCCCAATCCGATAACAATCATAAACTGGTTGGTGGTGTACCTACCCCTCTGAAAAATATGAGTTCGTCAGTTGGGATTATGAAATTCCCAATATATGGAAAGTCATAAAAGTCATGTTTCAGACCACCAACCAGTAGATATCTCTATAGTTACTTTCAGCTACATTCAGCTACAGTAGATATCTCAAACCACCAACCAGATAAAACTTGGTGGGTCAGCCAGTCAGCCGGTCCCTGGGCTCCACAACAGAGTTTGATGATCCCACAGCATTTCATCCAGCCACCTGACTCGGTGGTGGCTGGAGTCACCGACAACTCGGTGGGCAAGAAGCTCAAACAGCAACAAAAACACAAATTCTACGGACAAATTTTATGGAATATATCATGGGCCAATCATGGGATATAGAAGTTGACAACAAAAAGGATACAATGTGACAACTGCTTTTTTTTTGGTTTGGAAATGGTTTTTGTGCCCAACGAATGGCTATTTCAAAAGGGAACATGATGATGTGGTTTTGAGGGGCTCGAACCCAAATGGCAATGGGAACCGGTTTGGGATCATCGGCCCAACATGGAAAACACGGCATGTTTAAAACAACCAACCGGAAAACACTCAACATGACCAGAGAAGAAGAGCTTCAAGCCAATAAGCCCAAGAAGTTCTGGGCAATGCACCCTTCCCTTCCATGACCACCGCAAAACTTTGATGAATCCCATCAAAATGGCAGGCAAAGCAGCAGCAACAACAACAACAACAGCAGCAGCAACAACAACAACAACAACGACGAGGACAACAGCAGCAACAACAGCGTAGTACTCCCATAGTAGTACTCCCTTCATCCGGCTAGTGGGACCCTCACTCTATCATCATCAGGCTAGTGCCGTCGGACGTAGCGGTTGCGCTTGGCCTTCCAATGCAACTTGAAGTTTGGAGCGCGGAGACTCCTTCGTTGGTACGCCGCAAGCAATGCAGGCGTTGGCAGGAGGATAAGGCTTGATTTTTCGTAGTCCCGTACTTGACATACTTGAAGTCTTATTGTGCACTCTTGCCGGTGCTCCTTAGAAACAGGTGTTGACAGACTCACACACAGAATTTCAAAAACCACAACAAACGAACGAAGAAACAAAGAATATAGCTGACATGCCGCCAATAGTTCAATGCAGGCTTGCTCCGCCACATGTATCAAGAGGTAGGTTCTACTACAAATACCGCTATGGATCAAAACCATTGAGCCCAGCATCAGCCGTCTATATTTATTGCATAGCCCCAAGTCATTAGTTTTTGAAGAGTGTATAACATCGTTTTCCAGGCTTTCAAAACACGTGGGAAACTATGTTATCGTGTCTTACATTCTCCATGATTGTGCTTGTCTGGCTGCAAATCACTTCGAATAGTTTCGAACCAAATCCGCATGACTTCCCCTTCAGTGTGCCTTGACCTGCCGCCGGTCGCCCTGTCGGAGGTGGCTTTCCGTTTTTCAAATGCTGGGATGGGCCGGCCTCCAAAGTAAAGGCCTAAAAGAACGGAACCGCAGATTTTTGGGCAATCTTTTGATTTGGGTCAATTTGTCATATATATATATATATATATGGAAAATCCACTATGACTGTAGATCATTTTGCTGGTGAAACAATTATATTATACTAACTATAGTAGTAGTTAGTTTTTAAAGTTGGACATTCCATACCCCAAAAAAATACCACCTCTCCAAAGAGAATCCGACGGAGATACAAGGTGGTTTCCTCAAACGTTATGTTTGTTGGTTTATAAAACATGGCAATGAAATATGTGGGAAAGAAACAGCTATAAACGGGAATAAAGTGAACATCATCTGGTGAAATGTTTGTTGACTAGTTCGATACCCATTGTGAAGCCTAGCCTAGTGAACCCAGCTTCCAAGCAGCTTACATGGTGCGCATTGATGGTTATAGCACGCATCATTCCGTATGTCGAGAGGTTTTCGGAGGTGTTTGGTCATCATAGAGATCCCACAGTATCCCCATGAATATTCCATTCATATCATCAATAAAAACTGGTTGGTGGTTTCAACACCTCTGAAAAATCTGAAAGTCAGTTGGGGTGATTATTCCCAATAGATGGAAAAATACAAAATGTTCCAAACCACCCACCAGAAAAAAATACTCTCACCATGAAAATTTCCGTTTAGGTTCCCTAAAGATTCCGCAAATCTTCAGGGAAATATCCAAAAATCATCACAAATCTATACCCAACTATGAATCAACAATCATTATCAACTACAAATCAACTAGATAAACAAATTAAAATCATCAATCAACTACAAATCAACTATAAATCAACTATAAATCCACATCAAGCCACTCTAATTCCACATGTTCCAAGCCATCAACCATGGTGCCTCCGGCTTGGGCGATTCCTCTGGCGGCTCCGTGAACCAGGAGGACTCCAAGACCTCGAGAACCATGGGTTCTAAGCATCAAAGAGATGGGTAAACATGATGTGAAAACGATACTGGTTGGTGGTTTTAACCATCTTGAAAAATATGAAAATCAGTTGGGAAGGATTATTCCCATATATTATGGAAAAATAAAACATGCTCCAAACCACCAACCAGTATGGGAAACGATTGTTTTTTTTTTTTTTAATATGCTTCATAACTATGGTTTAAGTATGCACCTCAGTTTTGAGAACATGTCACGAATCATTTTATGACTCTCGAAGCGAGATCCTGAAAAGGGGCTCCACCTTGGGATGGGGAGCTGCAGCTGCAGCCCACAACTGGCAAACATCGGCACATGGTTTCCTGGATGAAATCGAGGTGTACATGGCTATTCAAAAGACGATCATATGATATGATGTGCTATATAAGTGGTATATGATATATGGTATGATATGACATGATATGATATGATATGATATGATATGTGTATGTACAAAAAAGACGCTATAATATATATATATATATATATATATATCATATCATATCATATCATATCATATCATAAGATATCATATCATATCATATCATAAGATATCATATCATATCATATCATAATATCATATCATAATTTCATATATCATAAAAATATCATATGCAATTATATGAAAATATATAAAATGTATATTTATGTATGTGTGATATATAAAATGATGACAGCACGTGGTACACCAAGTGAGCTATGGCGTTTTCCGTCTCGTTTCTAAAGCGGCGTGCTTTTTACGATCCGGTGGATCCCTTGGATCGAAGTTTGTCCCATTTTCAAAGGTTAAAGGGGCTATGGGTTAACTAACAAACTATGGGTTAACATGGGTTAACTATGGTAATTCATAGGTAGATGGAGAGTAAATAGCTATGGTTTGAAAAAAGCGATCAAGTTCAAATGGATTCAAATGGGCCATTCTTAGCTATGTTGAAATAGCACAAGGTAGAGATGAAATCCCTTCCCCGTTCCCAGGAAAACACTGGATACCCGACACGTCTGGAGGTCGGTCGCGCACGAAGCTCCTCCAAAAGTGGCACGTCTACCCCTCTGGAATCAAACATGGCAAGCTGGGAAGATGGATAAAGTTCTGTAAAATGAGGGCTCCCCAAATCATCCAAGTCATAAACGACCATTTTGGATTGAAACCCACGGTGACATGGGGATCTACCATTTCTGTGGAACGCCCAACTACTCCGGGTGTGATGGAAAAACATCCCACCATCCGTGGCTCGACTCGTTCTATCAAAGCCATGACATCAGTTGAAGGCCCACTCCTTTGCCAGACATCTGCGAAGGAAATCTTGACCTCGGAGCAGCCCCAGCCATGCTGACACCAGCTGATCTCGAGGCTGGGTAGCTTGGTATATATTCCCACATTCCCATGGAAAAAGATTCAGTTGTACCAGCAGCTACTTGATACAGAGGTTTAGCCGGAGACAAACTGATCACATTTGTTGCTGGAGAAACCTATCTTCATGCTTCGGAAGAGCAATCAAACATCCGTTGGCAGATTTGCCTCAAGGGTCTCAGGCTTCCAACCTTCCCAACTCTTCCAAAATCTTCCAACCTTCCAGCCCAAAGCCTCACAAAGCCATTTTTCAGACGTTTTTCTCAAAGGCATGGTGTAACGCCCGTACTTTTGGACCGACGAAAATTTCTCTCATCACAGCAACGGAGGCTGCTTTGCATTAGATCAATACACTTCAAAATTCTGCCCCGAAAAGAAATGCTACACTTGAGAAAAAAATCCACTGCTCCGGGCTTTGGAGCCATACATTGGTGTCTTACCCGAATAGCCAAAGATCAGAACATTTACCCTCCGGTCAGGAACCACGGCAATGGAAAATCCACAATTTATAGGTGATTTTCTCACATTCAAACCTCCACTTACAGGAGATTTTCCAGCCAGCCATGTTTGATTACCAGAAGGTACAGTGAAGAGTGGGTGTCATCATCCCCCACAATATGATGAAGTGTTGCCTTTGCGGGCCAAAACACTTTCAAACGGGAAAGTTGTGATTGTTTCCTGTAGTTCCAGACACTTAGACCCAAGTGTTAAATGAACATCGGTAGTCATGTTTTTCCCCATGGTATTCACCACCTCCTTGAAGGACATAGATTCTCTTCGAGGCGTAAAGCGCAACTACCATGGCAGTCGCGGCCCAGCGTCGAGTCGGACTCCTTTGGAGCACCGTGTCGCCAACAAGGCCATGAAAGTGGACGTCCCACGGAAAGGATGCGAGCTGCCCAGGTTGAAAAACGGGTGGTGGAAATATCTGGACTGGTTTGAAGATATGTGGAGAAAACCATGGTTTCCATCCAAAACTATAGGTTTTTCTGTACATTCTCCCTTCAACCAGTACGGTTTGAAGATTTTGTTCACTATGTTTGTTCTATCGTGACTCTAGAATGTTCCACCTTTCTTCCACGGGCCGTTAACAGTTTGCTTCAAGGCGAGGCTGCAGGTTTGACAATCTTTTCAGCCCAACACATTGTGATGTGACCCAATTCGAGTGGAACTTTTAACCAACAGGAATGGTGACCATTTTGCAGCTAATGTAAGCAAGTCTTCCAGCTACCTTGTAGCCAAATGATGCGGCTGCCCGTGGACGTCCTTTGTATTTGCAAAGTGGTGTGCGTCTCGATATCGCTGAGATTTTCAGTGATTCAAGACCTCATCTGAAATACGGTCATGGGTCAACATTCAGCACTCACAAGCTATTTGTCTTTTTTACATGCCCTCAAAATGAGCAAGTTCATCCAACATCTGGCCACATGTCTTCACATGCCTTAACGGATTTCAACGGTTTCACGCATCAGTGCGACCCAAGTCCGATTGTGGCGATGGGTTTCTCATGGACAACCTCGCCATATTCGCCGTTGATGTTTTCCCCGGGAATCGATGTTTGCATTCAGCGGCACATTGCTAACATGGCATTGCCTGGTTTGATTTTACTCGAGTTATATAATACCAGTCTGATATGGAAACATTGAGGAATCCATTGTTCCGTTGTGCCTTGCCAGCAGTAGAACCAATCCGGAATCCACAATAGGTGTCTGAAACGGTTCTGTCAACTGTATTCAACTGTATCATGCGGGAAAAAAAACGCTAAAAAGAACGAAGCGATTGGTTCATTACTCCGGGGTCAACATCATTGAAAGTGTCTCTTCAAAGTCTGTTGAAAGCATGGGATTTCAACGTGCTTCAAATATCTTCAAATCAAGGGAATCATATCTGGGGTCAACCGGTCAAGCCCTGAAAAATTCAGGGTGCAACTCGTGACCAGCTGCCCGGCCTCAGAGAAATATGTTCGAAGGCACTCACAAGGCGATGGAAATTGCCTTTGAGATTCAGAGACAGCAAACTTTGCTGCCTTGCAAACTCTGGCTTGTGTGGCAAGTCAGAGAGTTGTAGTTCCGATTTCCTCAGTATTTTCAACCATTTTTTTCTCTTGTCAGAAATCAGATCTCCCAATGGCCCTCGTGATGTGGTCACATTCCAATTAAAAATCAACCAAGATATGTCCAAATTCGAAGTGGTATTTTGAGAAGCGAATCAACTGTTGGGTAGCAACCTTTTGAAGCGTCAAAGGGAGGAACACAGTGGGATTCTCCCAGCTTTGGATGGATGGGAATAAATAAACATATAATCCCGTCCCCCTATCACTATATAAAAGTACCCAACATATTCAAAACTAGGGTCTGTTTCCAAGTTTGGAAAAATAAAGTGGCAAATTGATGTTTAATTTATCCCCTTTAGAAACCAATTAAAACATCAAGGTCCAATTTGAGGGTTGATTTCATGATAATAAAAACTAGCTAATCCGCTGTGTTTTTTTTTTACAGGGTCCGTCATTGAATTTTTGTTTGTTTGTTAATTTCATTTTTCGGGGAAGCTCCGAAATAGAATATAAATTGTTTGTAATATTCTAATTGGATTATTAATAAGAGACTTGATCAATGATGAAAGGTGTCTTTTTGTTTTAAATTAAGGTTATACTTTCATTGCTAGTGGTAAGCTCCGAAATCCAATTTTTGGTAATAGTTTAATTAGATGTTAAGAGGAATTTAATCGATTTTGAAATGGACCATTTCAGTTCTTTTCAATTAAGCTTTAGTTCTAATATTAGGGGAGGCTTCGCACCCCAAAACTAAATACCCCCTAATGATAAAACTACTCGAGGTGATTCTTATTAGGGAGGGCCCCTGGTTTAGTATCAATTGGGGGCAGGGGATTACTAAAGCGACGCATCGTGCATATTATGTTATGCCATGTTTTCTGACATAGAATCTTGCATTTTGACTTACATAATTTATGTTAATCTTATATCCTGACATTCATTCTGACAATATACTATTCCACCTGTTCCGGCTAATTATTCATATTGACAGCCCCCTGAGCTGAGAACAGCAACGAGGGGAGGAATTCTTGGGTGACCCTCAAGATTGGTTAATAAATACCCTCTGGTCATCAAACGTGGCAAAGGACAATTCCCACAACTCCCAATTTATAGTTGATTTTCCGGATAAAAAAAGACCTCCATTTATAATGGACTTTCCCAGCTTGCCACGTTTGATTACCGGAGGGTAGTTACCATCTTTTTGCTCTAAAGTATCTCCCACACACACACGCTTGTCTTGCGCAGCACTGAGGCTCAATTTCTCCACGTATTCCAGGGCATACCCGTGGGCTTGTACTTGCACAGCTGGTGCTTCACAAATGATATTGCAAAACTCCTGCTTCTCATAGTCCCCCCAATTGATAGCACCCATTTTGGGTGTGGAAATCATCTAGAATCTAGACGTGGAGATATACCTGCCATAAATAGTGAAAAAACTTGAGCAATTCCAAAATCAGTTTTATTCCCCGTGTAGCCCAAATATGTCATATTATTTGTGTGTATATATATATACATACATATATGTAATCGTTGGTGTTGTACGCCCATTCTTGTTGGCCAAATACCCCCTGCTAGTCTCTTGTCATCCCATCGATTTCCGCCGCTGTGAGCAACGCATCAGGATTGGTTACCCTCCGGTACTCAAAAATGGCCAGGGGAAATCCTGCCAAAAATGGAGGCTTTTTTTTAGTGGGACGATGATCGAAAAACATGGGGATGAAAAGAGAAGCCATCTCCAGGTGGGGATGGGGATCCCCTCAGGGTCCTAGCGTAGAGCGGTCCTTGACGTGGATGGCCAAGACGCGGCTGAAGTTGGCACTCACCAAGTCCCCCACATGGGCCCAGGGGGTCCACAGACACATTTCTGAGACCCAACCGCCGTTGGGATCGCGGCCCTCTGCGCCGTTCTGGAGGTAGAGCACCGAACCTGGTGAGAACATGTGAGAACTTCACCCAAAGATCAGATGCTGATGTTTTCTTCTTTCAATGGTATAGTTATATACCATTATATAATAGCCATTTATATATATATACACATAAATTTCCCCGGATAACAGATTATATTAATGCTATATTAATTGAAAGCTATAGCTACTAAAACGATGGTGGCCCTAATCCAAAGGGTCACAGCGTCACAGGCTCCGGTGTCATGGTGAGGGAAATCCCCAAGCCATGGAGATTTCGGATGGTGTCGGATGGTACTAAGTCTGTTGAGAATGGCCGCATGGCCAATGAAAAATGCTACATCAGAATTGTTGGTGATATCATGATTGGATATGATTGGTTTATAAATTTTTCAAGCCCACCATGACTTGTTGGTCAAATCCACCATTCTTAGGCAAGCCATCTTGTGAATAGATATACAATAATATTCTGCATTTTTGATGGCTCAATCGCTGTTTCTAATGGTTAACTCAAAATGTGAACCATATCATACCATATCCATCTCTTTACTTTCCCCCTATATGGATGTCCGCCCCAAAAGTTTCAAAAGGTAAGTGCTAGACCTATATTTCGTAGATTCTCATCTATATGACCCGTGGAATCTGGGGCCAATCCAGTCAAACTCAGTGAATTCAGATGGTTGCTACTGCTACGATTCCCGGGATGCATCCCCCTATCATGCGCTGCTTTAAGACTGCAAAAAAATAATCAACACATGCTCTGATGAATCGCAGTGCTCCTGGATGTTCAATCAGGTCTTTAAAAAAATCTATCTCTGCGCAAGTTTTGTTGGCAAATCAGCCTGATTTAAATTATCGGCTCAATCTTTACTTTTCATCGTGAAATCAACCATTTTTCAAGGGTTCCATCGCCGCATTTGCTGGTAACCTCACTGAACTCCAGCATATCTTTACCAACATTAATAGAAAATCACCACACCTCACAAAAATATACAAAAAATCAGAGAATGGAACCATCACACCCAATTACCCAATGTCTCCAAGTTCATATTTCACCAATGTCTGATGGTCCGTGTCATGTGAACCGTTTGCCCAGAGATTCCAACGACTCCATCCCATCCATCCCATCCATCCCATCCCACGAATCATGTTTGTGGTTAATACCCATAGTCCATAGTTACTTCACCCATTTATAGAATTTCAAAAACTGCTTAACCCACTGAATGGAGGGGACTTACTAAGTTACTTTCTAACTTCACCAAGCTTCATTCCCCCAGGGTGATCCCATAAATTCCATCTTTGTGTTGGTTGAATCATCGAAAAAAAAGATCTTCTTGTGCAAACCAAAAAGAAAACCAGCAACTCATCATAAATCCCATTTAACTCCCATTAAACCACCATGAAATCAGCAGGATTCCCATTTAGCTCACCTTGCATGATGCTATAGGAGGCCACCGCCATGTTGCCCGTGCAAAAGATCACGTCGTCCTCGGCGAAGTCCAGCACCGAGACGCTCTGCCGCGCCAAGGTCTGCACCACGTGACCCTCCTGGAGACCTGGGATCGCTGGGAAGCCGAAGCCGCCGTGCCGGGCCGTGCCGGTGCAGTCGAGCGATAGCGTTGAGGCGTTGAGTTGCCTTCTATATAACATATTCAATGATTTAAACAGTGGATAATGGACTAATGATTCATGATCATAATTAAGTAACAACTACTGTAATTAACTGGTTGGTGAAGTGGCTGAATTCTATGGTTTATGGTTGATATAACTAAAGTTTTCATGGGGGTTATCATGGTTAATAAACCAACTTAACTATGGGGCCCTGCGGCCCCCATCCTGTACAGGATGGGCTCATGGGATGCCAGTTTTATGTGAATCTTGTTGAATTTTTGCTACCCCTATGAGTACTATAGTTTGTTATATCATAAACCATATTTCACTCACAACCATAAGGCAATTGCACGCTATCGACTGGGGGCCATATCCTGTAGGGTTATATGCATATATACATATACATGTTTTTGTTTGGGGATTTCATGGAATATAATATAATTGGATATATAATGGGATATATAATTTGATTTGATTGGGATTTTATGGGATGCAATGGGATTCAATGGGATATATAGTAAGATTGAATCCGGATTTGATGGGATTTTCATGGGTTTTGTTGCATTTTTATCGGCCTATTTTCGGGACAAAACGCTGGAAATCTGGATGTGTCTGGAAGTGTGCGTACAACAAACCATGGTATTGGGAAACAATAGGATACAATGGGGATGCATATGTAATAGGATATTTCTATGTGGGATAGTGCTTGATATACTACCCGAATTGTAATTTGAATCGGCCACACGATGATTGTTCTATGTGGATGCAATGGGCCTATTTTGAGACAAACCCATCTGTTGTGGGGAGAAACACATGGGTACTAAGCACATGGGTATTGGGATCTAATAACAGGCAAATCAAGTGAATGTCCAAGATGATTTTGATAATGACGATGATAAGGATAAGGATGACCATCATGATCATTATGATCGTGGTGATGCCGAAGATGACCATGATGATGGTTGTGGTAATTGTTGTGATGATAATGATGATAATGATGATGATGATGATGATGATGATGATGATGATGATGATTCGATGATGATGATTCGATGATGATGATGATGACGATGATGATGATGATGGTGATGATGATGGTGATGGTGATGATGATGATGACGGTGATGGTGGTGATGATGATGATGATGATTCGATGATGATGATGATGATGATGGATGATGGATGATGGGTGATTACATTGTTTTGTGTATAAAACATGTATCCGACAATCATATTGCACATGATGTATTTTTGCACATTAATAATGAACAAGATTAATCATTTTTATACACTATTTGTATTCATGGGGATATCCGGGTCCTTTCTGTGCGCAAATGGGAGGCCAGTTTTGGGATCTGATCCACGACAAAATCCAAAACATGGAGTGAAGCAAATAATCCAAATGGAAACTCTTCCAGGTATTTGAAAACACAAACCAGGTATAGGACCAATCACTATGAACATGGGCTCATCTCTTTTCGCAATCATTTGATAAGGCGGCCTTGATCATGGAGAGCTGCATGCGAACATCAAATATGAGGATGTAAGTATCAAAGTGTCAACTCAGGATTCACGAAGAGCCGACGTTAACCCATGCTGAAAGGTACGAGTCAACACAGAAACAAGGCAACCTGTCGTGAATACCATCATATCCTTATTCATGTTTGCTTATTATCATTTATTCATATATTTTGTTTTGTATAAGCGTTTATCCTCCTTCATCCAATGCTTCCATAGCTATTGACCCATCCCTTTCATGGAGAATCCCATCACAAAATAATTTGGTCAGTGAACTATTTGCATATCATATGTTTAAAAAATGGGGATCTAACCGTCTGGATATGGTGTTGGTGGTTGAAACGGGGGATGTAACCCCATCCCCTCACAATGACACCCCTCAACAAATAGGACCTGAAAACGCACAGATTCAAACTAAAACGAGGTCTCACGGCGGTGCCTGTTGATAGGCAGGAAGGAACTAGATATGTTTGAAACAATTCAGATGTTTCGAATAAGCATTTCATGGGAAAAATGTAGGATGAACAGCACAACTTCAAAACACTGAGGAGGTTCGAGAAGTTTTGACAGGACACCTTTTTGTTTGTTGCGTTTTAATCATTCAGGGGCGATTTAGTTTGAAACAGTTTACTTCCTTCTAAGGATGGTAGGCGAGACAAAATACCACGTGCTGTCTCGGGTTGTTTTTTCATCACGCTCTTCTTTTTCACCTGTCAAAATGGTGATCAAAGCACCCAAGGTATCTTAAAAAAAGGCCTCCCTGCTGAGATTTCGGCTCAGATGGGCAATGGTTGGTTGACTGAGGAAATGGGTCATTCCCTCATAAGATCTTGTAATATGTTGTAATCCACTTACGGTACCCAGTCCATGGCCCAAAGCCATCATACGAAGTGTATTGGAAGCTTCTGGGATGTATATGTCATGATGTATATTACATGGGAAGCTTGTGACAACAAGGTTTCTATCATTATGGATCCCCAAAGATCTGGACGCAAGCCCAGATGTCACCATTCCCTTTGAAGAGGCCATAATTCGTTGCTGTCTTTTGAAGACACCACCCAAGAGCCCACCTCGCTGTCTATTTCGCCTCCAAAACTCCACCAACAAGACCCAAATCCATCAATATCCGCCAATGTATCTGACCATATATCTGACCCATCTTCAGAACAAAAGATCCATACAACACCATCAACTTCTTCACATCTTCCACACATACTTCTCCACCTTTACCGGTTCACCATGCCCGAGCCACTCTGCATGTCGTTGGTCAGCAGACTGGCCAGGAACGGAAGCTTCGACAAATGCTCGTGGTAGCGCGCCAAGCGAAGCTCAGCTTGCAGCGATTTCGAGAGGAAGTCCAGGATATAGGGGTCCTGTGGAATGTTGGAACGTAACTAGAAATAACCAAAGAAGAACTCAGGTTGTATACTGTATATATATATATATGCATGTACATATATATATATACCTATAAATAGTAGGTAGATATATGTAAATATATATATACATATACCTATAAATAGTAGGTAGGTATCTGTAAATAAATATATATATATATATATATATCGTAAACACCATATATATACTATATATATATATATATATGAACCGTACGTATCCGTATGTGTGTAATAACTATAAACATATCCTATCTGACGCATAACATCCACGCTACATTGGTAGACATGCTTACTATCTACATTCACTTGTTTGAACATTAACATGTCCACTGAGTGTTGCTACCAAAGAGAAATGATGGTTCATCGGGGTTCTTTATTAATGCATGTCAATACAACAACTTTTGCAACTTAACATGTTCAAATTCAAATTTATGTAGGTGATGTTTTCTCCGAGTTTTCTTGGTGGGGGCCGTTGTATATCCGTGCAAACATAAGCAAAAATGCCGGAAAACATATGGGAAAACATATGTTCAAGATGGTATACAGTGGACGATATGTTCTTCAGAACCAACTTTTAGGCCTCTTTTTGGGGCTGCAATGCTGACCCAAAATCCCTGGCCACTGCTAACCCAACCACTGGCAACCTGGGAGGACATCAAATCAGTTTACACCCCAAATTGTTGGGTTCGATAACGGTCCATATCAAACAATGGCAATGTTGGCAACCTCCATGTGAAAAAGGAGCAGAGCAACCCCCCCCAAAAAAAAATGTGCTTGGCAACCCCAACAATTGCCAATAATCAACTATCCTCAATAGAGGTTTATGATGGTTTATGATTGGCTTTACCACGTTTCGAATCACCAGCCTCAAACAAGGGAACCAGCGGATCCTCTGAGTTGGCGCTTCGTTCGTGGTAGGTGAAGTGAAGGAAGCGCGTCACGCGTTGTCCCAGGCCGTCGGGGATCTTGTTCACCCGGAGGAAGCGACGCAGGAGGCCGAACCTGCCAGGATGGACCATGCTGAGCGGCTGAATTGGAGTTGGTTTCTGTGGATGAACTATGGTGTATATGGTGAGAATATATTTATACACCAACTTCTAACCAGTGCGCACCACAAGGAACAATTGGTTGGGGTCTTCAGGGGGGGAGGATGAACTATGATGACATACATAGAGTTTAACATTTTTTGTGATAATTAGGTCAAGCTGCATTGTGCTTAATGAATCGTGGGTCAACTCTTCACGTCCAGTGGCTCCGGTGCAACGCAATTGACTGTGTTTCAAAATGTTGGAAAACCTTTGGTGAATTGTACTAATACCTATTGGCTTAGATTCGGTGGTGACGGGTAATTATCCATATTTTCGGCAACGGGGGGGTGGCATTCCCCATTAACAAACACACCCAAAGTGAATAAGGTCGGCTTGTACTATCCCATTATATCCCATTACACCACCATATTTTCTTGGTTTATATAATAGTTCATAAACTTTATGCCTATATCTACTGTTGGATATTCTCCCACTTTACACCCATATTGTGATATACCACTGTTGCTGCCCAGCCGAGTCTCTACTTGGATGTGCATCCCAATTACAGTAATTAGTAAGTGGTTTATAAACCCTTAAAACTCAGGATATCTCATATGTAACTGGGGTATGATATGGTATAATATGGTCATACTGCCACTTGGAGGTTTCCTGAAATGGGATTGTTCATTGTAAACCAAGCATTTTGATCATTTTTGGGGTCCCTTATTTATGGACCCCCCCACTTCTAAATGTCAATGGATTGGTTTAAAGGAACATATACAGGAAACCATGTTTACCATTAAATATTGGGCTTTCCGGGCCATTCAAAATGGAAATGGAGCTGGGAACCATCGATTCTAACTATAGTTGTATAAACAAATTCTATACATTAATGCCAAGTTTACCACCATTTTGGTTGATGAAATCATTGACCAAGCAGCTGCTGCGTCTCTTCCATCCTCTTGTTCTGCAAGGTGCTGACCAACGAAGTCATTGACGAGATCACCGTCGAGAAAGTGATCAGCGACACCAGAGCCACGATGATGGAATAAAGGCCTTCCAACCTTTGGGATGTTGTGATAGAACAATCTACGTATGTGCATATACGTTACATAGTATTACCTACACACATATGTATATATATATGATATATGATATATGTACGCAAATGCAGTTTATATATACAGGGTAAAATGGTAAAATGCTTATATAAATATTTTTAATTCTATGTATACATCGTAGATCATGATATGTCAATACTGGAAGTTGAAGTTCACTTATATACAATACATAGGAGGAGTTTACAACCCACAGCATAAGCAATTATGGGATTCGTTTTTGGGTGGGGAGGGTCAAAAAGCCAAATTCGTCAACATCAAAGACGGGGGAAGGCAACCTGTCGAACGCCCTGGGATGAGTATATGGACTTAAGTCATTAAACAAGCTTGCGAAAATGATGTAGTGATTGAACCAACAAAAATGTCCATGTCATAAATTTAACTTGTTTTTTCCCCACCTATCTTTGCTGCTAAAAATTGCTGAGTCATCCAGCATTTCTTGGATCGACACTTGAACCTCAACCAAAAAATCTCGAGCCAGGCCCCGGCACTCGCTGACTGCTTCAATGTTGGTGCCACCGATGCCCAGGTGTGAAAAGGCCCATCTCAGGCTGGACTCAGCGTGCCAGCACGAGAGCATCCATCGATCGTTCGATGGTACCATGTTATACACTACTGCAAGATACTATGCTTTCATTCATGTATCAGGTCTCATTAAGTTAAGAGTTACCAAACCACAACCCTCGTTATATAGCAGGATGATGGGAAAATGAATGAATTTACCTAGAGTGAAAATCAAGGGAAAGGCCCCCAACTGATAGGCAAGTTGGTTGAAATAACCAGATAGGCAAATAGTTGGATCTATGATGGGATAATGTGGGATCTAAATATACATATGTATAGTTAGATGTGTCATAAACCAACATAATTATTGCTTGGTGGGACTCAATTCTGGAACAAGAATCGGATAATATCGGATATCTATGCAGTAGATTGTAGTAGGACACGTGCTATCAAAACTATTTGGGTGTGAAGTTTGCCTGAACATGTTTGGAAAACCAACAATTCCATGAGCAATTCCCATCGTTGAAAACCCGATCCAAACAACATTGGAACGGCAGCCGTGACGCTTCCCGGTTCGGTGACGCTTCACCGGATCGATTCCCAAAATTTTTACCCACCGACGGAGATGCCATGGAGAAACTTCTGCATGGTGATGAATATGGCCAATCAATCTCTGGTTGGTGGTATACCTACCCCTCTGAAAAATATGAGTTCGTCAGTTGGGATGATGATTCCCAATATATGGAAAAATAAAAAATGTTGCAAACCACCAACCAGAATCAATCTGGGTGATCAAACGACATTCCCAGTTAAATAGACGCCCATTTAGACGTGGTTTTCCATATTTTTTTTCCCGGAATCAACTATACATTGGACGACCTTTTCCAACTGATGCTCATGTCTCTTGCCCGGTGTTTCATGAGATCTTGAAGCAATCCTGTGGTGGTTGTCCATGGGACGAACCTAGCATCCATATTGATTTCACAAAAAAAACACTTCTATCTGTTAACATCCCCGTGTCACTTTCAGATCATTTCTCATTTCCTGAATCGCTCTGCGGGCCCTGTTTTGGGTCACCGGATGATCCCGGAGCGTACCCTCCGCCGGGCGTCGCTGTATTGGATGCCAAAGGAGGAATGCAGCGCGCCCGATCGGCTGAGCCAAGTCTCGGACTCGGAGTCCAAGGAACCGATCCCAAACCTCAGGAAGACATGTTTTTTTTTACTGAGAAAATGAAGATATTTTTTGTTCATATAGCGCAGCAATTCAACAATGGTACTTTCTGAGATGGGGAAATGGTGAGGATATTTGTTTGGGGAATACGACGCTGAATAGCTTAAATCATGCGGCAAATTTGAGGTATTGAACCATGAAAGGATAATACAACGAACAAACAATGTCAATGTCAAAAAAAGTAGACCAACAAAAAATTCTAGCTTTAAACGACGGTTCTACGGACAAATATGGGGGAATGTTTTTTCTCCAACATGGGAATATGTTCACAATCTTTCACAACTAGCCATTTAGCAGCGTTTGCAAAAAATATCGAAAAATTACTTTACTTCGTGTGATCCCCACCATGACATTTATACATTTGCTTACTGGCAAATCTTCTGGCATTCTATCTGACATATCTTCTGGCATTCTATCTGGTATTCTATCTGGCATTCTATCTGGCATATCTTCTGGCATATCTTCTGGCATATCTTCTGGCATTCCATCTGGCATATCTTCTGGCATTCTATCTGGCATATCTTCTGGCATTCTATCTGACATATCTTCTGGCATTCTATCTGGCATTCTATCTGGCATACCTTCTGGCATATATTCTGACATATCTTCTGGCATTCT
>Ga0126342_10007907_pt1 | contig 19017 bp, 17 predicted proteins | sample Cyp1metagenome_FD_92528 | JGI IMG/M metagenome (GOLD analysis project Ga0126342, IMG submission 92528) | Coral microbial communities from Lord Howe Island, Old Settlement Bay, Australia - Cyphastrea 1 metagenome | ecosystem: Host-associated > Invertebrates > Cnidaria > Coral ... | reverse complement strand
CCCAACGGGCAAAGGTAATTAAATGCAGCCAAGTTGCCGTCACTCACGTCATCCTCCCCAAAATTCCCAAAACGTTTAGGGGGATGTGAGGGGTGACCGGCAGCAGTGCAGAAGCAAAAGCACAGCATCAGCAAGAGCAGTGGGTAAGAAAGGGGTTGGGGTCGGGTGGAGTGCCCTCTCCTCTGGCCCATTTCACACTCTCTCAAGTCATTTTCATTGTTTTTGTAGGGCATCTTGGCAGCCAAATGGCTACTTCTTTTCTGGGTCTTTGTTCCCTCTTGGGATGTCTCTATACTCGTTTGTTCCACACAGGTGGACTGAACCTGCATGGATCGCCAGCACCTCGAGGAGGTAGTACACGACTGGCTTCGCTCCATCAGTGGATTCGCTCTGCCATCCGTGAGTCACCCCTGCCTATAGGTTTCCTGTTTTTGAAACTTCAGCCACCGCCTTGTGCGGTACTACTGGTAATTTACAATATGCTTGTGCCTGTGGCATACTTCTTGCAACATGCTGAAAACTGCGTAAATACATGTGTTTTTGCTAGGCACTAGCCAAAAAAACACTGTAAATACCGTGCTTTTTGCTACCAGCGGCAAAAAACATCATAAATACTGTGGTTTGGGGCTTCCGAGGCAAACAACATCGACATTTACGGTGTCTTTTGCTTGGAGAGTCTCAAAAAATCTCAAAAATATGCGAAACACCGCCTATTTGACGATTTTTAGAGGTCCACAAAAATGCGAAAATAATATGTGTTGCAGGGAGAAGAAGAAGAAGAAGAAGAAGAAGAAGAAGAACAGCAACAGCAACAGCAACAGCAACAACAACAACAACAGCAACAACAGCAACAGCAACAACAGCAACAACAGCAACAAAAGCAACAAAAGCAAGAAGAAGAACAAGCACACAAATGCAACAAAAAGATATGTGCTAAGATGGTTACAAGCTGTGGTATGAAAAGAACATCGCACTGTGCTCTGCACCTGTGTGCACGTGCAGAGCACATGAACTATACATAAACCTTATTTCATCGCCGGTGCGCGAAGCTCTACGATAAGAGTAAAGGCAACAGTGAATTCCTGAATTCCCGTCCCTTCCCTTTCCTTCCCTTTCCTCTCTTGTTTTGGAATCAACTTTGCAATCACAAGATCTTAGAAACTGTGAAGAGTTGCTCCAGGAGGTGTTTGACTTTCAGGACGCGAATATGTTCAGCTTCAGCAAAATTCATGCTTTCACCTTTCGCAAAACAGGAGGAACATGTTCAGTTTCATACGGTTGGAGTTTTAACACGGAGCCGTCCAAGACACAAGAAAAAGTAGACTATGATGAAGGTGGCACTAAGCATAGTACCAAGTAGGCCATAGACTTTCGCAATGAACTCCTTTTCGATGGCAGGTTGGAGGATTGCAATGTTTCTGAATGCACGGAAATGAAACACCCAGAAAAGTTAATAAGTCGAGATGATACCTCACACAACAACCTTGGGCTACCTTCAATTGTGTCTGTCTTTTGCCCCTCGCTGAACAAGATAAGGGTTTGCATCGTCCATTCCACCTGCTCAGAACCGTTCATCTTGACACGGCAAAATCCTCTGGTTGGCTCATTTTGGATGGAAACATCAATGCCTTGCAAACATAAAGCAAAATGTCATTAACCTCTAGGATTCCAAGGCAACCCACATCCAATAGGGGTCCCAAAGGAACAGCAGCCAATCACTGGGAAACCATCGGTTGCTTTCCGACATCTTTTGTTTTTTTCCATGCCGACATCCAACATCCAACATACAACTGCGCCAACCATGGAACTGGAAATGTGACTGGTTTCCCAAGGCTCGAGTCGTTCAGGCGACATGTCTCGCGGTCCCAACTCCATGGCAGGCACGACTGCACTTTTCTTATGCCATATTGGTTTCAACTGAGTCGTAAGAAATTCAGCTGGAAGTCATGAGTCTGAAATCTACAGTTTGTAGATGTTTGCAAACATGTTTTGTGTGCAACATAGGATGTTCATGGATTGTTTCTGGGTTTCCACTTCCAAGTTAGTTTGCCAGAGAATACATCCTGTGAGCTTTGTCAGAATGAACTTTATGACTTTATGATGAGAAAAGGAAGAATGGATCATGGATCCTGAGCTTTTTGACTTACCTGACTTGCTGGTCACAACATCCCGCGGTCCCAGTGAGAGGCACAACTTTGGTGCTGGATGAAAAGGCTACTTGACTCATCTTGACTCCTGCTGGATATCTTTGGGAAACTCTTGCCATGTGTTGCTTCAACCAGCTATCACTGCATACCACTGCACTACAGTAGATGGACAAAAATTGACAAAATATTCAAACCCTGCAACAACACTATGCTGAACCCCCGCACCATCCCGCACCCCCAAATCTCAATGTTTCAGCGCGCGTGTTAACAAAAGTTATGTTAGGGGTTTGATTTCTTTCGTACATTCGGGCTAACGCACTTCAGATTACATTAACATTGAACTTTGGAGGCGAGGGGGTTGTATCGGACACAAGGGTTTTGAATATGTCGTCCATCTACGGTAGTTCCAATCCTACAAATGGTCATAGCAATGTCTTCCGCCCGTCTTAGACCCTGTGTTTTTGAACTTGTGTTGTTCTGTTTCCGCGCATCGGTCAAAATTGGGAATTCAATAGAGACACAAAATGACACAACCCATCGATTCTGATATTCTAGTAATGTGTCATATTGTGTCATGTACAAACAAAAATACTCCTCAAATCTCCTCAATATCAACGAGTATCAACCCATCCATTCTGGTCGAAATCACCCGTTCATACCCGTTCCGCCTCCTGGATGAACTCTAATCTGCCCTGCCGTTGAGTCTCCAAAATGCGGTGAACACGAGCAAAGCTGAACCTGTCGGCAACAGTTGGCATCCCATGGCACCAAGGTCATGAATGCATGAGCTGCGATGCTTTGCAGGAAAACCTGGCAGTTTAAAGCAGAGGATCCCTGATGGTTATTGCCAATCATTTGCCGCATTTCAAATTAAGGCATTAAACGAAGAGCGCTATCGGATGATGGCATTCTAATCTAAAAAGTTTCGATCCAGGGAATTCTTGTACAAAATTCCCTGGAATGGACTACGGTCCGCGTACTATTGAAGTGAGTGAACACAAGAAATTGCTAACATCACTGACTTCTGATCCAAACTTGTGGGTAGGTTTTGGCTCACACTATTGATTGACCGGGAGGAAATATCAATAATCTCAATCCCAGATCATGAGGCTTGGTCGATTTAACAGGGAGATCTCTTGAAATGGCAACCCTTCATCAAACAGCCCAGATGTCAGATGGATGAAACTGGCAAAAGATGTGTAAAATTGTGTAAACATGTTCAAACCAGTTCAAACCAGCTCAAACCAAATCAAACCAGTTCAAACCAGTTCAAATCAGATCAAACCAGAGTTCAAACCAGTTCAAACCAGTTCAAACCAGTTCAAACCAAATCAAACCAGTTCAAACCAGTTCAAACCAGTTCAAACCAGTTCAAACCAGTTCAAACCAGTTCCAACCAGTTCGAAACAGTTCGAAACAGTTCGAAACAGCTCGAAACAGCTCCAAACAGCTCCAAACAGCTCGAAACACTTCGAACACTTCAAAACAGTTCCAAACACTTCGAAACACGTCCAAACACTTCCAAACACTTCCAAACACTTCCAAGCACTTCGAAACACTTCCAAACACTTCCAAACACTTGCAAACACTTCCAAACGCTTCCAAACACTTCCAAACACTTCAAAACACTTCAAAACACTTCCAAACACTTCCAAACACTTCAAAACACTTCAAAACACTTCCAAACACTTCCAAACACTTGCAAACACTTCCAAACACTTCCAAACACTTCCAAACACTTCCAAACACTTCCAAACACTTCAAAACACGTCAAAACACTTCAAAACACTTCCAAACACTTCAAAACACTTCCAAACACTTCAAAACACTTCAACACACTTCAAAACACTTCCAAACACTTCCAAACACTTCAAAACACTTCCAAACACTTCCAAACACTTCCAGACACTTCCAAACACTTCAAAACACTTCAAAACACTCCAAACACTTCAAAACACTTCAGAACACTTCAAAACACTTCAGAACACTTCCAAACACTTCCAAACACTTCCAAACACTTCCAAACACTTCCAAACACTTCAAAACACTTCAAAACACTTCAAAACACTTCCAAACACTTCAAAACACTTCAAAGCACTTCCAAACACTTCAAAACACTTCGAAACACTTCAAAACACTTCAAAACACTTCCAAACACTTGCAAACACTTCCAAACACTTCCAAACACTTCCAAACACTTCAAAACACTTCCAAACACTTCCAAACACTTCAAAACACTTCAAAACATCAGTCGCACCTGCGACCGACCTCCATCATATCCAGGTGCAAGAATTCACCCAGGTCTGGGGCCTGGACATGTTCAATGAAGAACCTTTGAACAGGGATTTCACTTGTGAAACTCAAAACAAAACAAGTTTTTTTGTCAACAAAAAATCGGATTTCATCAGAAACAAAGTCAGATATGTTGAACCCAAAAGATGATATGGTGTCTGGAAGATGATTTTCGGATCTGAAAATTGCAAGTTTTGAGCTGGAAGTTTTCAGGGGTCTGAAACGAAAAGAGTTCGGAAGTCGACTGATCTCTCACAATGCGGGCCGCATCTCAAGGCAAGTCAATTGCGCTCCCATTCCCCCCAGTGGATGCTGATTAAACAGCGCCTGGGCATCGCTGGGTAGCAGCCCCATTTCTTTGAACAACCGAAAAACAGAGTCCTTCATGCCACGGCACCATGATATCAGTGTTGCCAAATGGGTGTCAAAACCTGATTGTGGGTGACTCATCCCCGGGCTTTGGTGAGTTTACCAAAGGAAGTTTAGAAGTCAAACTTCCGACAATATGGGCAGATGAAAAGCAGAGATGGGAAGAGTCAGAGAAGAGAAGAAAAGAAGAAAGAAGATCAAAAAAGAGAAAGTCTCAGAAGAAAGAAAGCCCAGGTGCGCGAAAAGGTAGGAAAGTCGCAAAACACTGTGTTTTTCCAATGATTTGTGACTCCGGAGGGTCGAAAAGTAAGCTCGCTAAAGCGGCGGGTGCGGAGCCAGCTGGCCAGATGAGAGATGAAAAATGACGCGCAGTTGTGGCGCGAAGCACATTTCGATGTCAAAATGTACAAAACACCTCAGCTTCGGACCACTTTTAGAAAGTTGCGATGTTGAAAAAGTGCACGCCGTTGTGGCGCGAAGCACATTTCGAAGTCAAAAGTGTTAAAAACTAACGGGTTCGGAGCACTTTTGGACGCTCAGATGTCATTTTGGATGGCAGGCGCAAGGGATTATGCACCTTGTCAAAAGTGAGCAAAATGTGAAGGTTTTGTGGCATTTCCTAAAACTATGGCAGGCATGGGGCATATGCAGAGGATCTGGCAAGATGTCTTTCGCGTGGCAGGCGCAGTACAAGAGGCATGTTCATCAGAGATGTTAGGAGGTCCGGACGCTGATTTCCTGAGAGGGGCTGCATTTTGGAGCATCAGATCTTCAGTTTTGGGAAGATGATTTTGCGTGACAGGTGCAGCACTTCGTATGACCTGGCCCCACTTTTTCGTGGCAGGCGCAATACTTTCGACAGGTGGAGTGGAAAAATCGCAAAACGCATTGGTACGAGGCCATCAGCTCTGCACTGAACTTTCCATTTTTGTTGGAAGTCTCGCAGAATTGTTTCATTTTTGAAATTGTCAACTCCGAAAATTGAGGAAGTCTCGCAGAATTGTTTCGTTTTTGATGTTGTCAAGTTCAAAAATTAAAGAAGTCTCACTGAGGAAGTCTCGCAGAATAGCTTCGCTTTCAAGCTTGCAGACAGACAGACAGACAGACAGACAGATAGATAGATAGATAGACAGCTACAACTGCAACTACAACTACAAGTACCACTACACTACACTATTTCTACATCTACCAGTACACATGTACTACGCTACATTACACAACAGTAATTACACTACACTACACTGCACTGCACTACACTACACTACACTAATTACATTACACTACACTACAACTGCAACTACCACTACATTGCACTACACGGCACTACACTACAACTACAACTACACTACTTTACACGACAATACACTAGACTACACTACACGATACCACGCTACAGTACACAACTCTACAGCACACTGCAATACAATACACTAATTACACCACACCACAACTACAACTGCAACTGCAACTACACTACACTAATTACACTACATTACAACTACAACTTCCAACTACAACTCCACTACACTACAACTACAACTGCACTACACCACACTACATCCAGCAGTTGTGGTGAGGTGACCACTGCAACCATTGCAACCTCTCCAGAAAACACAACTCCAACCACCTTTCGGTCCATCAGTGGATTCACTCTGCCATCCGTGGGTCACAACAACCAACCCTTCCTATAGGTTTCCTATTTTGAAACTTCCGGCACCGCCTTGTGCGGTACTACTGGTATATGCTGGGGATGTGCCAAATCCAATTAAAAACCATGGCTTTCACATCAAAATGTGGCTGCTTGCCATGGATATAGATTCCAACATTCAGATATAATATCATATCCCTAACAGTCAGTTCCTTCAAATTTTGAAACAAAAACCACAGTTGCCATGGAAATACAGCGAAGGCACACCACACCCGCAGCTCCTCACCGATAACCTCGGTCTCATCTGTCCTGATCGATGGAGATTGGTGGATTAATTGTCGACTCTCAATTCTCAGTTCTGAAACGCTCGTTTTAACATGCTTTAACCATTGCAAAACGTGCCACAATCGACAAGGTTGTAGTAAAATCTTCGTGAAATCAGTAGCTTTGGTTTGGACCTTTCGGGGGGCAGCACGGAGTAGGCTTGTCTCAAATCAAAATCGTGGATTTTGCACCCAATTTATAGCCGTTAAAGAATGAACAAATAAAAGATAGAGGACCGTTTAGTTTGTGCCTAACTCCCAAGCACATGCTTTTTTCGTTTCTGTACACAAGAACATTTCCTTTTTTTTAAGAGCGGTGAACACCACGATGTTCCATCGAGTATTTTTTCTGCCAAAGTTTGGCGCATTCGCGATGCAGGTCTTCCTAACCGCAACTTTCCATCAAAGCGTGGTAACGAGCCCGTTTATGTTCTTTTCGGCATGTTTTCCCAGGCTGTTCGAAAGTGTGCGTTCCAGGATTTTTTTGGGCAAATGATGTTCTAAAATGTTCTAAACTCTTTAAACCATCAAATTTGGCGGTTCCCAACCAATATCCGATATCCAGCAACTTGGAACGGGAAAAACATAAACGATCGTAAGTCGAAAGCAACAGGTTTCATGAAGCCATGGTATCCCATGGTATCCCATGGTCCTGTCTGGCTCATCTCTGACACGCTCCTGGAAGCGCAACTGAAGCTCCAGCAGATGTGGCCTCACCAAGAACTTCGTGAGTCGAACCCAACCCCAATGGTTCGGGGAACGAATCCGAAAGTCGAATCAACATAATGAACCTCCAATGAATTTGAATCGTTTTGAATCAACCTGAATGGGCTTCGTTTTCGGCTCGGGGGGAAGACGGTCTGGCATATGGAATGAGCAACCTGTTTTAACCTGTTTTCAGACAAACCCACATATCCAAAATAAATCAAAATAAATCAAAATAAAAGCTCGAAAGTCAGTTTGGCAAGTATCTATCGATTCAGATCCCATACCTGGACAATCATAGACACATAGACTTTCATAGACCATATGGGCAGATCGTAGGCACACCACATATCAACAACATATTCAACATATCACAACGAAGTTGAGGCTCCTGGAGCTGATGATCTTTGCTTCCGTCATGCAAAGCTCCTGGGCTCGGTGTTGCCGCACAGTCCATGGCTTTGACAACATCGCCCAGCCATTTGGATAACTTTTGAACAATTTGAAACTAGGTGATGGTTAAAACTTTTTACATACGACCATCCCCTGGTTTTGAGACATTTCCATGCATTTCCCAACCCAGAAAACTCATCCAAAGACCAACTTGAAAATGTCCCCGTGATGTCCCCGTGATGTCCCCAGTGCCCTGTGCGTCACCGCTGCACCTGCTTCAGTGGCAGCTCTCTTTGTCGCAGCTTCCGAGCCACGCGCTCACGGCAAGCCACCATGGCGCGGGCCGCTTGCCTTCAAAAGCCCCATGGGATGCATGGCAATGCATGGGAGGCCCTGATCCCAATCTTATCGTCTTGACTTCGTACATAGCATGGATCTGAATGGCGCAAAGATCTTGGTTTCCATCTCTTGCTCTCTAAATCTGGACAACAAGAAAACGATCCCTAAGCCAACAACCCCCTAAGTTCATGACTCCAGGGAAATGTGCACGACTTCTGTCCTGGCCAATACATAGTGCTCAGGTGGAATTTTGCACCTGATTCGTTTTTCTACCAAAATGTTGTTTTTGTGATGAACGAGACTGTAACAAGACTTCAAGTTCACTGGCCTTGCTCGCTCCAATCAGAAACACACTTGCTCAGACACAAACCCACGCGGTCTCCTGGAATGACCTGCCAAGCCAGGAAAACGGAATTGGTCCACCGGAAAACTGGCCTTCAAAACGGTTCCAAGATGTCCCAAAAAGCGTAGGGCACAAGCACTTCAGTTCCTCTAGATCGACGCCTTCGGCTTGTGCGATCTCTTGTGCCATTCTTGTGAAGAAATGGATGTCTACGCCTGCCGTTGGCGGATGCCAAGCGGAAAGTGCCTTGCACACTTCAGCACATTTGCACAGGCCTACATTGAGCTTCCACCTACTGTATAGTTTCATCATGCCATGAAACAACAAGAGCATGTACCCCCAAGCTGATTCACTGCCTCGATTTAGGACCTAGGTTTTCTCAGGTTTTCTCAAATCCTTTCTCCCAAAAAAGAAAATCATATCCGCCATATCCCCACGAGCCGCTGAGACGGCCGACCCATCAGGCGCGCAACACGTGCGCAGAGTTTCACAGGCACAGCACTTACATCTCGGTCACCACCTGCGCGAACCGGCGCGTGTGAACCGAAACATGCTAAAACATAGGAACAAGATGGAACAAAATGAAACATCGCTATGATATCAATGATATCGCTATGTTTTGGAACATAGTGACAGGCCAACAAGACCCGTTGACCCTACAGGTCATTCAAGACGGTCTCACCATCAAGGCGATGAAGCCGCTGATCCATCTCATCCTCCACCAATTCCTGGAGAATTTGGATGGAAACATGTGGAACTGTCGACAGTTCATATGGAAACCACTTGGATATTCGAATGACATTCCAATGATACTCAGGACATCACTGGGATACCGAGAGAAACCAACCTAAACCATGCATTCGGGACATGGAGGGTGTCGAAAATGATCTGGGGAAATGATGGAATATGATGGGATATGATGGAATGAGGTTCCAACTTGGAGACAGCCCATGGTGAAATGTCCTTCTAAATCTAAGTGCCGCTGATAGCAACAGAATTTCCACGGCCTGCAAAGCAAGACGGATTGCAGGCATCACGTAGAGGATCAATTCCTCAAGCTGGGGCAGGGCAGTGCTACAAGGCTGCAGGGACGATGCCAAGCAGGTGGAACAACCCAGGACCAATCCATTCTGATAAACCATCAATCATATTCAATCATATTCAATCATATTCAATCATATTCAATCATTCTCCGCCATATCTTCGGGTACAAAAACCAGGGAATGTCCAACGGAGATGTCAATGACGTCAAAAGGGCCTAAAATGATTAAAATGCCTCGCCTGCTCGCAAACCCCATCGCCTTGTCTTCGGACCAGGCCCTGGAGCATGTGACAATGTGTCTATGAAATCTATGACCAGGCGTATCAGAACCCCTGACCTCCCAAGCTCCCAACCTGGAAGCCTGGAAGCTGAATCTGTTGCTGAATCTGGTTTAATCTGTTTTAATCTGCTTGAATTTGATCTAGAAGTCAGATCCTATCAATAGATATCAATAAGTTCCATGACCGGCAGGTAAGAAAAGTTGGAGGAAAAGGTAGGAACAGCTTACTGGGAATGAGCCACTCGTCTGCACTGTAAGCCCGGCAAATGCTTCAAGAAGCTTTCAACTCTTGTAGGTAGGGTAAAAATGCCTTAAGAGTTTCCTTGTCAGGCCACTGGCAATTGACAGTTCCACTTGTGTGAATGGCAACGACCCTGACACACGTCTTTGGGCTAGAATCTGCTAGAATGATACAGAAAGCAAACATCGGCAATTCAAGTGAACAATTCTTTGGAATAGGAATTTGGCCTCTGAAGTGTCTGGCTATCACTTCCACATGTATCCACATGCTGAATCAACTTGACCAGTGAAAACACGAAGAGTCTGTACACCCTGTGTCAGTGCCTGCAACTTGTCGCACTCGTGCATGGTAGCTGCATCCACCTGAGCCAATCCGCAGGAAAAAGAAGGACATGCTGAACTGGGCTAAGCCGCAAAATCTGAGTGTCTACACGTTGCTTTCTCATGTGCATAATTCTCATTAGCATAAGTCACTGCGTCCATCTGTTTGCAACTTTACTTCTCGAAGCAGCACCATTCTCGCCATCAAAAGGTCAAGAATTGATAAGTTTCTTTCCAATTGAGTTGAAATTGAGTTGAAATTGCGGCTTTGATCCATGGGCAACAAAGCCTAACAAAGCCTAACAAAGCCCAACAAAGCCTAACAAAGCCTAACAAAGCTGTCAAATCTCGTCTCGTCTCGTCGTCTCGTCGTCTCGTCGTCTCGTCGTCTCGTCTCGTCTCGTCTCGTCTCGTCTCGTCTCCCGCCTCTTCTTCACAGGCTGGTAGAGGATTTCCGAAGGCCACCGCAATTTGCCTCCAAACCTGAGCCAAAACGGGACAGTCTTTGGATAACTTCGGATAACCTTCGGATAACCTTCGGATAACCTTCGGATAACCTTCGGATCAGAAAACATTATGTAACAAGACAGACAAGACACATGAAGTCTATCCAAAATTTATCAATCTATTCAAACTCGATCAAAACACCATCTGAGATATGCGATTCTTTATGGAATGCAAAGATCCCTTTGTCCACAAATCTCGGTGGCTGTGTGGCATATGCCAAGATGCATGTATATTGGATTTTATTCTACAAAACATATTTTACATTGAACTCTTCAACATCCGGAACCATCCCGGAAGCATCCCAGAACCGTCCGGAACCTCCTGCTTCTCCGCCACAGAGGTGCCTCTGCAGTATTCTCCAAATCTCATTGAGAGATAAGTAAGGTAAGAAAATGTAAGTAATAAGATAAGTATAGATAAGTCGTAAGAGTCGTAAGGTAAGTCTATGAAGATGACAATGAAGTGATCATCTCAGCGCCTGTGAGGCCCAGATCCACCAGACAGGAGAAGAGCGCATTCTCGCTGGCGAGCTCGGATCGCTGTCCTGGGCACCCCGGTTCTGGAGACTTTGCAGAAATCCCGGTAACCATATGTATCCATATGTAACCATCATAACATATCATAACTATTCAAACATATTCAAATTTTTCATACATTTTTTGACGGTCACTGCAAATCAGCATAAATCATCCAGATCTCATATTTCATACTTTGGCATGTTGGACCCAGCCTGCACATCGGACGAAAGCAGCGTGTACGGTCTGCGCCTGAGGCGAGACTTCGAGACTTTGGCAGCGTGAGAACAGCACGTCCATGCAAAAAGCGCCCGCATATGCTGTTCTGGCTAGCAACCACAGATTCGCTTTCTGCACCCGGAACATCCCGGAACCAACTATCTAGGAATGAAGTGATACAATGATACAAGAGATTCAAGAGATTCAAGAGATTAAAAGATTCACCCGTGTGCTTTCAAAAATAAAAATCACAAAGGGCTTTGCGACACCCGTGTGCCTCCTCGTCAGTGAAAGTCTTGCGAGCTCTTTTTGCCAGTTGCACCTGTGGTGAGAATTCAGCGGAGGGAGTAAACACAACACAGGTTGGGAATCTGGGACGCCAAGCATCATGCGAACCGGATGGGAACTGCATGGGAACTGGATGGGAACCGTATGGGAACCGTAAGGGAACCGGATGGGAACCGGATGGGAACCGGATGGGAACCGGATGGGAACCGTATGGGAACCGGATGGGAACCGGATGGGAACCGGATGGGTACCGGATGGGATCCGCATGGGAACCGGATGGGAACCGGATGGGAACCGGATGGGTACCGCATCGGAACCGCATGGGATCCGCATGGGAACCCCATGGGAACCGGATGGGAACCGCATGGGAACCGGATGGGAACCGGATGGGAACCGGATGGGTACCGCATGGGAACCGGATGGGTACCGCATGGGAACCGGATGGGATCCGCATGGGAACCGGACGGGAACCGGATTCGGAACCGCATGGGATCCGCATGGGAACCGGATGGGAACCGGATGGGAACCGGATGGGAACCGCATCGGAACCGGATGGGTACCGCATGGGAACCGGATGGGAACCGGATGGGAACCTCATGGGAACCTCATGGGAACCGGATGGGAACCGTATGGGAACGGCATGGGAACCGTACGGGAACCGTATGGGAACCGTATGGGAACCATGATCCACCCATGAGGAAATCGAGAAACCGAGCCTGGCAACTCATGGCATCAAACACCCCACGCAGTAACTTCTCGCGGCGATGCGACTGCCTGGCACAATTTTTTTCCCGGGATGCCCTTGGGGATGGCTTCGATCTCCTTGAGCTCTGGGCAAACTGCTTCATATTGATGCGGGTGTGGATTGATGTGGATGCATGCGACGTCTCAAAATACATTACATCTGGAATTGACTGAGTAAAACAAGGCCAACCCGTCATTGCATGCAACAAAGCCAGTTGGCAAAAACAAGTGAAACAAACAGGTGTGTTTCGCTGTGTTTCGGTGTGCTTCGAAGATTCGAACTGTCTTTCCACTTTCCAGTCACTGCCTGGTTTTGACCTCCAAGTTCATCATCCGAAGCAACATCTTCGCACCATCTTTAGGAGCGTCCTACTGGAAGCTTCGTTCTGTCCGCACTGAGTGACGATATGAAAAACTAGCCAAACTCTCAGAGGAATCTGCGAAATTCAAAATTAGCCCAGCGAACTCAAGATTGTTGAACATTATTGACAATGGTTTCCATGTCTTTATTATGTAGCTGAATGTAACTGCTGGGTCAAATTTTTAAAGCCGAAATGGATGGTTCATGACAAGTTCATGACAAGTTCATGACAAGTTCATGATCGTTCATGACAAGTTTGATGGTTCATGATGGTTCTAGATCCTTATTGCACTTATGACCCGGCCATTTGTACGTCCTGTTCGGTGGAGTTGACATCTTTCGTGGACCTGGCCAAGTCGGCGGTGGTGAGTTTGTACCCAAAATGGGTATTGTCCGGTAATGTGGGTGAGTGGTTATAAATGTCATTAAAGTTAAATACATTGGCTACATACATACATTATTTGTATATATATATACAGATACATATGATTATAAAAGCATGGGGTACCAATTCACCCACAACAACTGGTCATTCTCAGGTCTAATCCGCAATGGGATTCAGGAGTACTCTTGACCCATACCAACCTATTAGAGGAATCTTTTGGCAAAACTTGCCACCCTCTCCCTCTCTCTTAATGCAGCCCGGCAGAAATCCACCATGAAAGTAGATGATTTACTTGTTCATACTGTTCAACTTCAGGACTTCTCAGATAGCCATTTTGGATTAACAAAGTGTATAATTGGTATAACTTGTTGCCATCTGACATGTGCAATGATATTGAGACAAATCGCTTGCATGTGTCTATTACAGGTGAGCAGCGACTCGCTTGCAGCTTGAAGCGAATTGACAATATGGACAATGGTAGCAACAGCACTGCTGAAACATCACATGTAGCATACATTTAGCATACGTCTAGCTTAGCATTTAGCTGCATTTTAGATGCATTTCGGAGTATCAAATGAGTGCCTAACTTTTGACGAACCCATACTGCGTGGCCCCGTCCCCATGGCGCACCCTCTCTCGATAGAGCTGCGGCGCCGCTCCAGCAGTGGGTTGGGATTCGACTTGATGCTGGTCACCACCTTGGGCCGCTATATGCCGCATGGCCGCTACCAGCGTCATCCAGCGTCATCCAGCGTCACCAAGGCAGCAATAAGTCTGCAGTATTCTGCAGTCAGCTGAGTTCGAGATATTTAGAGATTGCAGATTGATGCAGATTGGCTCCGCTTAATTGGATTGTGCATTGTGCTATGGTGACTCTCAAGATGAACTTTGAGCCTTCACCGGCCACCAGTTCGGGGGATTCTTGGACCAGATCCCCAGGGCTGTAAGGATCACCGCCTTGTCACCCAATCCCAGGTGCCGAATTCATGGAGGACATCTTCCGAAAGGCTTCCCGGAGCTGACCCAAGGGACCTGAGACGGGATTCCTCTGCACAACTTTGACTTGTTGCCACAAGTGCCTTGTCAACATCTTGTCAACATCTTGTCAACGCTTCGACCCTTGAATCTTTAGATTGTCCCGCTGAAGTGTACAGAATCCTTGGCTCATTCTCTTGCGGAAATAGTGTGGAAATGTGCGGATCAGACCACATTGACTCTGAGCGCCAACTGCCTTCGATCATTTCCTCGTGGTCAGAATCGTGCCCTCCGCGGAGCGAGGGAGCAAGGAGGGAGCAAGTGTGCTGTATCTTCAGTGGTTTTGTCGTTGGGATCTGTCATGAGTTGCTTCCTGTACTCGGTTTCAAGGCTCCATCAAATTTCTGAACCCATTCAAGCCTAGGCGATTCGGGTTTGGCAGAGACTTCTACAATCTTGTGACCGTTGAGAGGGGCTCAATTTCGCATCCAAAAACATAAACTATCCATTGAACAAAATTATACTCCCGTTTTATACTCCTGTTTGTGGGCAGTGCCCACAACCACAGTGATCACAACTTCTAAGAGCTCTGTCCTATACTCAGCTGAGGAAGTTTCAGACCATCTCATGAGACACAGTGACATGGCCACTTACTCCTGATGTGGCTGAATTAGGTCGTCCCAGTCGTCTCATCAACTCAAGTGATCCATGATTTCCGCAACTGACTTCATCATCATCAAATTTCCCTCCATCCACCATCCACCATTTTGGCGCCATGGTGGTGCCGCTGGCCTTGGGAGCTGCGCCGCGTGGGCGTCTCTGCGGCTGACGGCGATGACACCGGCGCCAGCTTCGGCTTCGCGGCCGGCTTCGTCGAGGGCGACGGCCGCGCGGAGGGCTCTAGACGCGGTGCCAAGGGCGGCAACGTGGAGCCGGTCCTTGGGCCGCGGCACGGAACAACGGAACAACGGAGCACAAAGAAACAACAAAGGGCCTCAAAGGGCCCATAAATTTTCAGATGGATATCGCAACAGGGTTCGATGTCATAATATTTCATGTCGAGATATGCACTAACAGAACATTGGTTGATTGGTTGGCATACCACACGTCCAGGACGCGCAGCCAAGAGAGAAGACTGTGAACTTAGCAGGAAAACTTGGCAGAATTTCCACCATTGACCCATTCCCATCCGAACTTGAACCAGCTCCATTTGTTCTTTTCTACACCCAAACGTCACCATCTTTCAAACGGCTTGGCCGAAGATGAAAAACTCAATTCGATATAATTGGATATAATTGGTGCAGTTTGTGCAGACATAATCCTCGATATGAAGATCGCAGATCGCAGATGATCGTAGTGGTTTGATGACCCAAACAGTCTGCAGTTCGCCACACACCTGGTCCTGGGCTTCCCAACATGCTTCGTGGGGGACGAGTGGCTTTGACTCCTGCGTTCTGGTGCCCGTGGCCCGTGTGAGTCCAAAAGAGACTGGAGATATCTGGAGATTCACCGGGATTCGTATCTGTATTCACTGCATATTCACTGTATATTCCCTGCATTCGTTCATGACAGCCACCTGTGCTGTGGAAGACAGGTGCAGGACCGCACTTGTACCTCTGAGTCAAGGCAGTTGAGACAGTGGGTTACTGGGATACTGAGTATCAGATACCGGGCAGTTGCAAAAAATCTGCGCGGGGATTGGGGACCCTTTGAGTCTCTTTTGAAAACGTTCATGATGATGCATGATGTGTTTATACCTGAAGCAAACTGTGAATAGTGTAGCGCAGCATGATGATATGGGTGGAACTTCTTTTGAAACTTCTTTTGGTCGGCGTTTACACCGCCAGAATTGGCAAACGAATTCCCAAATCTTGACATCAGGTACTTTAAGTACCTTGATGAGCCCAGTGAGCCACCCTTCAAACTTCTCATGGGAGAGCCGACACAGGACTGTCCAAACCGTTCTTGGACGACCCAGGCACAAGAAAAAAGCTGAAAGTACGACTCAGGCGGCTCAGGCTCCAAATGTATTGCAAAACCAAATCAAGCGGTGGGATTCTCAGGATTCTCGTGTGAGTCCAACATAGTCCAACTATATGTTATCGCAAGCTATCCACCTTGTTCATAGCACGATCACATGGCTGCAGGATCCCACATTCTCAAGATTTCTCAAGTTTGATCAGCAAATCCCTTCTGTCATCATTCCACTTCCAGATACGAGAACCAACTTGTATCAAACAAGGAATCAAGAAGACACCAGAGGCGGTTAAAAACCACGAAAAAATCCTTGGAGCCTCATGATCTAGCAGCTACTACTAAACTTACTAAACATTAAACAGGGTCCTCTTCAAACGAATGCCGTAACCGTAACCCTGACACCAACATAGCAAGACCTCGCACTTCAAACGTAACGGTTGCCACAGAGTCTGTGGGCACGGTCGCATGGTCTGCACCATTCGCTGAGAGGATGAGGACGGTGAAGAAAGCGGGGCACGCTCCTCACAGCGCTGGACACAACCAGGTACTCACTTTTTGTGCGCACAATAGATTTGATCGATACTATTCAGCAGTTTGGGCCTAGCAACCATAGCACAAGCAAGTTGTGTATATGTATATATGTATTTATTTATTTGCTTATCTTAAATTTGTGTGCTTCTTCATTTATCTATTTGCTTACTTATCTATCTATATATGTATCAGCCACGGCCATTTCCCAATCTCCTCCCGTGGCAGCACACACAGCCAGCCCACCGCTGGCAAAATGCCCTCAGACCTGGTGCAAATCGAGCGTCACTCGAGCGAACTCGCTTGAACTAGACTTCAAGTTTCAAAAATGAGCAAAGTCCCTCAACAAACTTTAGTTCAATGATTCAATGATCATGAATCGATCTTTCAATTTCTTTCGGGTCCCGGGCTGCTGCACAGTCTCGAGCGCTCCACCAGGCCACCAGGGTTCTGCCTTGGACCCGGAAAAAATTGGGACTGCGGAAGCTGTGGAAGTTGTGGTAGTTGCGGTAGTTTCTCATAGAATGTGCGTACTCAGTCCACTTGTGGTGTTTGCGGCGATCAAAATCATTCAGATATGTATCTATGGATGGATGGATAGACAGACAGACAGATAGACAGATAGATAGACAGATAGATAGACAGATAGACAGATAGATAGACAGATAGACAGATAGATAGACAGATAGACAGATAGATAGACAGATAGATAGACAGATAGATTCAGATAGATAGACAGATAGATAGACAGATAGATTCAGATAGATAGACAGATAGATAGACAGACAGACAGATAGACAGATAGTCGCAAAAATGGATGGATGGATGGATGGATGGATCGGTGGATGGATAGGTGGGTAGGTAGATAGATAGGTAGATAGATAGATAGATGGATAGTTTAGTTTAGATAGATTAGATAGATTAGATAGATTAGATTAGATTAGATTAGATTAGATCAGATCAGATCAGATTAGATTAGATTCGAATAGATAGATAGATGGATGGATAGATAGATAGATAGGCAGAAAGATAGATAGAAAGAAAGATAGATATGATTCATTGTATGTGTATATGAATATATACATATCACTCGCCTTTGTTTTTTTCTTCCGGAACTCTTTCGACCTTCCCTCAACACAAGTCATCGTTTCATTTGTTCTGCATTTTTCCAGTCCACGAAGGTATGCCGCCAAATGAATTTCAACGAGATCCATCAGAAAGGTCCCTTTCAAGAAAAGTGTCCCGGGTCACCCGCTCCCAATAAATTTTCCAAAAACCCAGCGGAAGTCCAAAACGCCGTGGAACCGCACAGGTCTCACCGGCCACTGTGCACGTGGCTGTCGCAGAGCGCTGCCGATGGCAGGTGACTCTCGGGGCGGCAGCGGCTTCTTCAACCAGTGTCGTGCAGCCTGGGAAGCAACAGAAAGATATGGAAACAGCACATTCTACCGGATTCACAGAATTGTCACACGCTACCGGATTCTACCGCTGCCATTGACATGGGCACTGCCATTGGCCTTCTTGTTCTTCATATCAAACTTATCCGCCACTTTATGTCGTGCCTGCCACAGGGATTTGATGTTACACCTGTCGGCCAAAGTTTTCCTGCTCAGCGTAGAAAAAAACAGCTCCCCACAGACCTTTCGCACTGTCGTTCGCGCCAATTCTGGGCCACCTGCTTGGAAGGAAACTGCATGATCTGAGGGTTTAGGTGATCATATCACTGACAGGTTTGGAAATACCATCATCTCAAAATGTCCAGGATTCCTGAAGTAAAATTGCATGGGGTTTCTCGCAACTTTATTTTGGCTGTCGAGTACCGCAGCTCATTTCGACTCGACAGGTCCGGAGTGAACAAAAAGTTGGGGTTGCGCCACACGAGTTTCAACTGCACAAATTTGGGTTGGTTGGCAAACCCTGCCTTTGAGTAATATTATTGTATTTTTCGTATTTTGTGTATGTATGTATGTATGTATGTATGTATGCATGTATGCATGTATGCATGTATGCATGTATGCATGTATGCATGTATGCATGTATGCATGTATGCATGTATGCATGTATGCATGTATGCAT
>Ga0126342_10007906_pt1 | contig 19018 bp, 14 predicted proteins | sample Cyp1metagenome_FD_92528 | JGI IMG/M metagenome (GOLD analysis project Ga0126342, IMG submission 92528) | Coral microbial communities from Lord Howe Island, Old Settlement Bay, Australia - Cyphastrea 1 metagenome | ecosystem: Host-associated > Invertebrates > Cnidaria > Coral ... | reverse complement strand
GTTTCTTTGACTAACTGTTTCTTTGACTAACTGTTTCTTTGACTAACTCTTTCTTTGACTAACTGTTTCTTTGACTAACTCTTTCTTTGACTAACTGTTTCTTTGACTAACTGTTTCTTTGACATTCTAAAAGTCCGTAACACGGAAGTTTCTCCCACTAAACTTCCTTTGATAATAGATCATACATTGACAAGTTTCGGCTCTTGGGAGCCTACAAGAATCGGAAAAGGCGCCACAAGAGTTTCACTGAGGATGGGTCGTTTTTATGGAAACCAAACATGATCGAATGCAACGCCCGCCAAGGCTCGAGTGGGCCAGGTCACTTTGATGCAATCACGGCGGACCAGCATGCCGTGCTGGTAGGTTCGCAGCATGCCCTTCGCCCACCCGGGAGGGGCAGGACACCTTGAAACTGCACCGCTCCGTGCAGCAAAGTAAACGCGCCCAAAAGCCCCATGGCCAGAGCCAAAGCTAACGAGATCTCGCCCTGCCCAGCAGCGGTTGCTGTTTCTGCCACAAATTTGTCACATCCACCTGAAGGCCAAGACAAGGTTGTGCTGCGCGTGCGAAGCAGTGCGGGTCTCGCGTTGGCCGCGTTTAAATTGGGGCATGCCTCCAAAACATTGCAAGCTGCGCGGCTGCCGGCCAAAGCACTGTAATATGTTTCGCCCTTATCATTCGTGCCGAGGCAAGGCAGACAAGGGAACTCGCTCCTGCAGAAGTTGAACGCCAACGGCTGTGTTTTCGCTTGGGATTGGGGGAGTTTTGAGTATTTATGGTAGCATTTGGCCGATGGCGCAAGTCAGGGCCACAGAAGTTCTTGTGCCAGATCAGGGATCAGTGCTGGGGAGCAGGCTTTTGCAATCTGCATTAAATTACTATTGCTTTGCTTTGTGACATAAATGCCGTCACATGCACCCGGGTTTCTTTCCCAATGAATTCCCGCAGAAACAAGTCAGAAGAACGACCGTGGTCAGAAGTACGAATGTTGCAGTAGAATGCGCACGCCCACTTTGGAGCATGTTGGAACTATATTGACTATATGCCCGTGTTCGATGGCTGAATCAATGCTAATTGCTAAATACAATGTTTGATGGTTAAACTAAATGGCGGTTGATCTAAACTCCTTTATCTGCAAACAGCCTTTCTTCGTGCATACAAAATTATTTCGCAAATCTTTCGCGAACTCCATGGTTATCTTTCGCGGAACCCACGTTGAGCAACAACTCCTCTTACATGAAGATTCATTCACCACCTGTCAAATCGCACAAAATTATCACAAATAACTTCTTCATAACATTGTAAACATGCAGCTAGCATCCCGGAATCCCCTTCTCAGGACAGGTTGTTGCTGATTAGGCAATTTTGTGCAAGGCTTACGGGGCCACTCCCTTCAAAATGCGCTTTGACTTTCGCCCACTCCTTCGCAGAACTTTCGCGAAAATACCCCTATCCGCAGACCCCAGCCATCAGCAGGGGGCGCATCAGAGGAAAAGCAAACACCAGGGGTCTTGGTGTTTGGCTCTTGCAAATCCTCACTTTTGGACGCTTGGCTGCTGCATTTGGAGCTTGTTTCTTGAGACTTCAGAAAGAAACGTTAGGCAGTACCTGCCGGATGTGCTTCAAGACCATGGTATTTGGCTGTGGCGAAGGCTCACCTTCGGAAGCTTGGCTGCTACCTATGAAGGGAAAGGTAAATGTGCGGTACCATTCTCCTGCCGGATCCCCGGGCAGCAGGAGGTGGTAGCCCTTGACAAGCTGTAATGTTTACAATGATAATGATTCACAAAATCCAACTTTCGCGAAACTGTCCCGAATAAAAAAATCTTTCGCGAACTTGCAAAGAAAAAACTTTCGCGAGGGTTCCCAGCATAACATGAACGGTCTTCGCAATTAAAACTCTTTACAATGACCTTTCGATCACGAAATATGAAATCCCCATTGTTCATGTTTAAGGGTTAAGCATCGTTAAGCTAAAATATGCTAAACTCCACCACTTTTGGTGGTTGAATTCCGAGTTCCTGTTGGTCAAGTCCCAAATCTTGATGGAGTGACATCAACATTTTAGCTGCTCGAAGCCCTCCCGGCTGCCTCGCTTCACCCTTGCGGCTCCCCAGGATGAACAACGAAGCACCTGAAAGCGCGGCGTTGGGTGCAGCTAGAGTGCCTGAAACGAGAACTACCATATAGAATAATCATGGAATAAACATGCTATATTGATCTATATTGGATGATTTCGAATGATTTCAGATGATGTAGGGTGAGTTCGGGTGATTTCGGAAAAAGGTTCCGGATGATTTCAAGTTTAATTGCAGATGACTGCGGATGATCTCGGGTGTGCTCAGATGGTATGGTATGGTATGGTATGGTATGGTACAGCCAAAGCAACTGCGATCACAGTTGCGTTGTCCTTTCTCAAACTTAAGCTCAAAAGCTTTTAAGATAGTCCAGTTTATTGATGTCTATGGGACAAAGTCCGGATGAGCTCTCACAGCGACACGGTAACACATGATTGCGCATGATTTCAAGTGATTTCGGATGATTTTGGATGGGATGACTGAGTCAATCCAATTGATGGGAAGGATTGCCTGTTACCCAATGAAGTTGTTTTCTTGAGTCCGTCCTGCTAAAATTCACATATGGATTTTTGACGATTTGAATTATAATGGCCTTAGATTCGTGTAATAGAATGTAATAGATGTAGGGGTGAATGGATTCTCTGGTACTATGGTATGCAACAAAAATATCTCAACCATTAGTGCTACTGTAGCATTAATTTAATTTGGGTTAATGTAAGGTAATGTAAGGATGTAAAACCAGAAAGCCGTTGTGCAACACATTGGGTCAGTAAAATAGGGTGATAGTAATGATGCTCATACATTCTATACATCCATAGATTTGATGAATTTGAGATAATTGAAGTAAGTCAAGTAAGGGAAAAGTCAATTAAGGGAAGTACATTCTATAACTATGAGTACCCTCTGGTAATTTAACATAGCTATGGACAATCACCATTTTTTATGGGAAAATCCACTATTTCTATGGCCTTTTTCAATAGCTGTTAAATTACCAGAGGGGAATCCATTTTCAGATGTGACATCCACAACGAAATGATCTTGGGCGGCCAAGAAGCCGCCGCCACAAATATGACGCCATTCCACATCTTCATGGGGCAACCGCCTCGGAAAAAAAATGCAACCGACCATTGGGGTTGATCAACAACTCTTCATATATTTGGTGGTTTCTTCAAATGGAGGATCTCCAATTTTCATCTAATGACTTGGATGATTTGGGGGTACCTCCATGACTTCGGAAACCGAAAAAAAAAAGGGGCTCAAAACCTGGGATCAAAATCTACGATGTAACATTTGTTTTGGTGCTCAAAGTCCATGAATCCAGCCCGAAAGTTGTTTACATGGAAGCTCCAATGGTAAAGGCCTGGAAAATGATTCCAACAAATTATGATGCAACTTTGGGGTGCTTTTGGCATCTTGGGATTGCATGTTAAATTTAGATATTTAGGGGACAAATATGATAGCACACCCAGAGTTGGTTTGACATAAATCTACTGGACACCTCCCCTTCAACTGGAACAAGACATAGTCTCATTCATAATGATCCACAAGTCTGATCCAACTGATGGTCCAGATGTTCATTGAACCAGGAGCCAACAAGCTCACAAATAGAGTCCAAACCCGTTCCAAAAAGCAGGGAATAGCAGGGAGTCTTGGCAATTACCTGGCATATAATCACTAGCCATTTCAGGAACCTAAATTGGAGGTGCCTACCATAGATAAGGCCTATATAAGGCCTATGTAAGGGAATATCCCCACAAAATATTACGTACCATTAATATAATGCCTTGGGGCGTACATGGAAGTACCACTTGTGCAAAGCCAGGACAAGCTCGTACGGAAGCGAGACCAGTATGATCTATGATCTTCAAGCATCATCGCAGAAATTTGGATGGACTGTCAAACAAAACTTCAAATGTCATGAAACCACAACAACCAGTCAACATCTGTCATGTGTCGAAAACATTCGACAACAAATGGGTGCTGCGCATAAGTGTCTCGGTCTAGGTCAATGCGCTGTGAAATAATCACAGAGCCTTCACAAGTGTCTCAATGTTGAGCAATTTCGAGCAGCATTGTTCATCACACCTGGACAATGTAAAGGCCAACATTAGACAAAGAAAAAGTAACTGCTTGGTGGCTTGCTGGAATTATTGAATACCACATCTCTTCCATTTTTCCCTCATCAAAATTGCTCAAAAACTCACCCATTCAACCATTTACTCAGTGATTTCAATCAGTTTCAGTGACAATGTAATTATACATGGTATGTTTATATTAGTATATCTATATTATATAGATTACATTATGTTACAATATGGATGTATAATATATGTATATATATATATATGATATATGTGCTATATATGATATATCTCCCCTCAAATTTTCTCACCATTCTCTTCCTCTCGTCCGAGGCCCCAGGCCACTCTCCAATGCTCTTGCCCGAGGTCAGGTCCAAGGCATGTACCTCGCCGGTCACCGCACCGGTCACCGTTGACATGGCTATGGAAGCCATGGACCACTTATACTTCGATGATTGCTTATAATATATATATATATTACCCTCTGGTAAACATACAAAAAGCTAAGGAAAATGGCCATAGAAATAGTGGATGTTCCCATGAAAAATGGCGGATCTTTCCATAGTTATGTGGCTGTTTACCAGAAGGTACTTACAGTATTCAAACATATTCAAACCATAGGGTGCAAAATACCATCAAAGTGGCAACGAAAAGCATTAGAGTAGCCAACATACATCACTTGACCAAGGTTTACCAACTGAAGTTCGGGTTCATTGAGAACGGGATTCCCACGGATTATGATAATCCCCCACCAAAAGTCGTTGGTATAATCCCCGAACGAACCATCAGCCATCATTTATCAATTATATCCCCATCAATTATCCTTCTATTTTGATGGTTAAACCATGTTAAAGCCATAAGAATTTGCAACCAACAGGGTCTTCAACGTGACCACCGAAAAAGGCGGCACGGAGATGCGGTTCTCAATGGCCACCACCACGCCTGGAAGGCGATCCGACCGATCGCGACCGGTTCCAGCGTCACCACGGATCTTCGTGGGGAAGCTGAAAACATCAATATATATGATATGGGGATATATGGGATATGATGATATATAGCTATAGAAGATATATGAAGATATGATTAGATTTTTTTTGATATTGGATATCAACTATGAATGGGCTATATCAAGATTCACATGATAGTTATAGCGGAATGTTTTTTGCTTCAATTAATATATGATATGGGCCATTAATGGCTATTATTTTAAGTGTATTATCTGGAATAGCTCCACAGTTCATACAAAGGATGAACTGTGGCCTCCCCAATGGCAAACCCTCCAAACAATAGGGCCGTAGGGCCTTAAGATTCACCCCATCAATATGTAGGTGAGCCCAACAGAATGCTCGGATGCCGACCAAGTTCAACTGTTATTTGAAAACGGTGTGTTTCAACGGGAAAATGACGATACGAATCATATACGATAGGACAAACCATTTGGAATTTGAAGTTTGTATACCCTTACATCATGCTAATCACTTTCTGGCAAAACAAAGAAGCAACAAAAATATGAATGAACCAAATCTACATGTTCCTAGATCCTCCATAAATACACATATTAAAAAATGGTATAAAAGTACTAGAACTCATTAATGAACTAATTAATGAACTAATTATCTAAAAATCTGTGGTGAAGATATCGTCCAAGATGTCGTGGCACAGTCCTCCCAAAAGGAGTCCATCGTTTTGCCCAGTCCACCGAGTCCACCGCCATGGACGCACAGTGGACGAAAATCTTAGCCATTAGATTCACTGGATTGGTTTAAGGGAAAATCTTAACCGGAAACCCATGGGTTTTTCCCATCAAATTGTTAGGGGTTTCCGGTTAAAATTTTCCCATCATCCAATTCTATGATAGATAACTTAGCCGACTTAGATGCAATTTTTGGAGACAAACTATGATGAACTTAGCCATATGCCATTAGAATCCATTAGATCATCTTAGCTATGATTAACTATGATTAACTTAGCCATATGCCATTAGATAATCTTAGCACTGGAGATACAATTTAGATTAACTTAGCCGTTAGATTGTTAGATAGAGCATATCAGAAAAAAATGAAATTCAAGACTACCCGGGCAAGTTTACCATCCGGCAAACATGGCAAGCCGGAAAATCTCCGATTTATACATGATGCTGCCATTTACATGAACTATGCATTTAGTTCGGGGATTTCTCAGCTAGCCATGTTTCATCATCTTCCCATTTTTTTCGCCTGGCAATTCACTAAACTATACTATACTGAAAATCATTAAACCATATTAAACTGTTGACCACGGTCCTCCCTCCCTTCCAACATTTGGGGAGACATCGATGTCTCCATGTCCGGCAGCTGAAGTGCACTGGGCCGCCCCAGCCATTGTTGAGGATGTGCAGCGCCCCTTGCGTCACCGGATCCAACCACTCGCGCATCGCCTGGCGTTAGCTGACTGCGTAGCTACTGTAAGCTCAGTTTATTAAGGAAACTATGGGTAACTAAGTGACTAATGTGGGTAACTAAGTGACTAATGGAGATAACCTAAGTTTTTTGAACACCGGTAACATCTACTGAATCTACTGTATATGTTAATGTTTAAGTTTAACTCAAAAATAAACAAGCATTAAACTAACCATCCAGGTGGTTGCTGCAAAGGATGTAACCTGGCCACTGGCATGGCGATCTGGGCATGCCCATGGATATGGACAAGTCACAAACCTGAAGTAACATGAAATAGCCATAATCTAGCTTCTAGAGTAAGGCTTTGATTATAAAACAATCATAAAATCCTATATATAGTGTGTATATATATATATATTCATTTATATAATTTTATATAATCCTATCATTATGCAAAATATCAAGTTTTTGGGGATTTTTACCCATGATGAGAAAATATATCTGGTATTCTATCCGATGGCTGCGAGGTCACCATTTGCCGTGACCCGGTGGATGATGTTTCATGACCATTCACAACCATGGGTGAAGAAAGAATGTAATAATTGCAGCTTTAAATGCGTGAAAAAACAACAAAAAACAGGCGTTCTTTCCGGCTGTGCCGCAGTGAAGGGGGGGGCCAACGGGACCCCAAAAGCTTCCCGTCAGCACCTTCTCAGGCACCAGCTGTGTGTGGTTAAAGTAGTGCGTTCTGGCGACGGTTGGAAGAGATGGAAGACGTGGTCAAGTTCTATAGGGGAAAATATAATACCCCGCGGTAATCTAACATAGCTATGGACAAAGGCCCATTTTTAGTTCGATGAAGCTATTTTCCGATGATTTCTTTCCATGGGAAAAACAACAATCCGAGTAGATTCCCCGAATGGTGGATTGCAGAGGGAAATAAATATGTTTACAGTACACAATATTTTAAAATTATATACATGTCTTTCAGCAAATCCAGGACACATAAACTAACTAACATAAACCATAAATCTCCAGGACATCAACCATCCTAGATCTACTGCCCCGTAACGCCCCCCGTAACGGCTGCCGGAGAGGCCGAAGTTCAATGATGCGGCCCACCCTCAGCCGAGTCAGCCGAGTCAGCCGAGTCAGCCGAGTCAGCCGATGCCCCACCCGCAAGATGGAAACATGTGGAAAGGCTGGATATAAAAAATGATGATTCAATGAAGATATATATATGTGTATATATATATGATATATATGTCATATGTGATATATGATATATATATATATATATGATATAATGCTGGATATGTAACTGGCCATTTTGGGAGAGTTACCCTGAATAACACCATCATTCCAATGACGTAAAGCAGGATTCGGTCGCTATAAACTATCCAATTTTGTATCCACGTATATGAGAGATACTATCAACAATATGATATTTGGTGTCTGACAATGGGGTACCTACCACGATGGCAATTTGGTCGGGAAATTAACGGGTTCAAACTAACCACTGGATGGTTTGGAATAACCATGCACATGCACAAACCGCCTTAAGCATCTGAAATGGTGCAGTGATATGTGTGAAAATCAATAGGATATACTACGACAATTCCGTTTTACAATACGGCATAGGGAAATTGACTTTCAAAATCACTGTTAATCCACCATTCAATTCTTTTTTTTACACAGCGTTACTTTACATTGCATATGTGTTTTCTTGGTTGGTTAACGACCCTCCCAGACTTGTTTCGGAAACATTGACAGAAAACGACATGATGAGTGATACATAGTGATACTTAAATCCACGTGTCGTACTTAGCAACTACCCATTCAGACAGTTGACCAGGTGAGTTGAAAACCCTCTGGTTATTTAACATAGCCATGGAAAATTGCCCATTTATAGCTGATTTTCCCATTAAAACCTCCATTTATAAGGGATTTTCCATGGCTATGTTAAATAACCAGGTGAGTTGAAAACGGTTTCCCTACTATGGCTTATCAGACTCCCAACGACTTGGCTGCTCCCGGCCATGGCTCACCCACTGGGAGCCCCTTGCGAGGTACCCACGATGACGCATTCCCCAGCCTCAGTCGTGCTCCCAACGAGTGGATCCTCAAGTCACCATGGTTGTTTCAATAGTAAAATGATCATAAATGATTTAAATATGGTCTAATGACTTGCATGATTTGCCCCCAAGACTTAGGAAACCTCCATCTCCATACATAGCAACGTCCAAAAAAAAGATGGAAGTTGAAAAAAAAAACGTAAATTGAACCTGCTCTATCTGTCTGGGAGGAGTTCTACAATAGCGGAGATGGTAATGGCTGTCACATTTGAGAATTAACACAGCGGAGTCACCAGCTTCAACCATCTTTGGCTGACGTTTGAAGCCTCCAAAATGATCAAAATGGGACATGTTCCAACCTCTGACTGACTTTACCCTCTGGTAATTTAACGTAACTATGGAAAATCACCATGTTTAATGGGTAAATCCACTATAAATGGCAATTTTCAATAGCTATGTTAGTTTACCAGAGGGTATTTTGTGATGATTTCATGGATTTCAAACAATCATCCAGTGAACGAACAATCTAAGATGTACAACTTAAAAATCCATGGGCATTCCGAACGGCGCTCCCTTCAAAATGACCTACAAATGCTGAAAATGTCATGGATTTTCCCATATCTCTGGATAACAAAAACTTCTAACCTGGAATAAGTAGCGACTTTTTCGGAGAGTTACCATCCACTGACCCGTCAGTTTTTCCGAAAAAGTTTTTGTTGGGGTGTCCCACCATGATCTGCGGCTTGAACTCGCCCGTGACCTCTGGTGATCCCATGCTGTTGGCAACATTCAGTCATCGTTGATCAATTGTTCACAGGTAAATCATCTACTGGTTGGTGGTTTTAACCATAGGAAAATGGTGATTAGTAATGGTTAATAGTGGTTAATAGTGGTTAATGATGGTTAATCATTGGTTAATTATGGTTGGTTGGTGGTTGAACCACCTACCCCTCTGAAAAATGATGGAGTGAAAGTCAGTTGGGATGATGACATTCCCAATATGATGGAAAAATAAAAAATGTTCCAAACCACCAACCAGTCTACCATCTATAAAAAGATATAAATAGGTCATTTGCCATAGCTATATGATGCTATATGAGCAAAAAATGAACGGTATCTTAAAACAGTCTAAATTAGATACACCCCCCAGAAACACTGCATTAGAATTGTTTCATGTTGGACCTATTCATTGGACCTATTCATTTTTGGGTCCCCTATTGATATCCATTGATGATATCTTATATTAAGCGGGATGGGGGCAATGTATAATCCCTAGGGCCATGGATCAATAACATCCCTCAACATCCCCGAACAAACTGGGCCGGGTTGCCCAAGCAACTTGCCGAGATGGCACGAATTCGGGAGGTACTTAGGTACTTCATCATTTCAAGAACCAACTCACATCAATTAACACTGTCTCGGGATAGGTTTCGATGTTTACTCGGGGTTGACAGAAAAACCAGCAAATCCAGATCTGGCACAGCTTGTCTCCTCAGATGGCTTGAAAAAACGTTGAGGCTCCTTGGGAGGTTGTGCAACCTCCCAATCTCAGTGCGAATCGAACTCTTAGATCCCAGTGCTTTCCTGGCTAGCCACATTTGATTACCATTCTATAATCGGCACTGACTACCAAGTTTCACCATTCATCACCATCATTGACCCTTTATGGTCATTTAGAACCATTTAGTAGCAACTCACCTTTATGAACCTTTCTTAACCGTCTTAACCCTTTAGAATTTAGAACCAAGGTTGACCCAGCAACCTGGACTCTTAGCACAGCTATCCTCCAATGATATCTCAAGGCCTCCTCGACTTCTTCCTGCCAGGGCAAGCTGCGGCCACCGGCCGGCTAAGAGGAGCAGTGAACTTGGAGCAGCAACCCGCAATCGAATGTCTTGAATGGTTCATAATGGTGATTATTGGTGATTCTTAAGCCATTTAATTTTGTAGAATTCATAGTGTTCATTAGAATTCACCATGTCCAAACCAATCCTTGGGATTTAAACGGATTTAAAACTGATTTTACCTATGTCTTGTTGTGTCCATATCTTTATTCACAGCCACGCGATCCAAGCTGAAACTTTCTGAATCTGGCGTGCATGCTGAAAGTTAGAGGATGTTAGAGGTATATTTGGTAAATTGACATGGCAGCCACTGCAACATGCTGCAGTTGGACCGTTGGACCACTCAAACTGCTTTTTCGTTTCCAAATTCCACGAATCAGGTTCGATCAAGGTGTCCGATCGATATTCCATGCACTATGTATCTGCACCTCCCTCGAACCATGAACCTCACCTTAGGTCCTTAGGTGCTTCTTCAAGCTGGTTTTCAGTCCAGCATGAAGCTGCTTCTCCATCCAAATGGCTAAAGAGTTGCCCTTTCACCAGTCATGTGCCGGTCAGTTTACACAGATGTTATTTGTACACACCCCATATCCCCATTCTTACTGGATAATTACTGAGGTGGCTAAAATCGATCATTCAAATGCTGCCAGATACCCTTTTGCATCCGCATTTTCAATGGGCATCTTCCTTCCCATGCCGATGTCAATCCACCAGGTCCACCAGATCGATATCTACACTATCCTCTGGTAAACATACAAAAAACGATTGAAAATCACCATGTTTAAATGGGAAAATCACAATTTTAATGGGAAAATCATTTCTATGGCCATTTTCAATAGGTTTTTGTATGTTTACCAGAGGGTAAGCCAGCAAATGTGCACATCTTTTTGGGGACATGTTGTGACCGCCTCGCCGCTACCGTTGCCTGCGGCGCCAGCAAGCGGACGATGGGTTTCAAGCACTTGCTGCTGACAGCGGCGGAGGTCACGTACCTGGTCCCGGTAGGCCATGGTATGCCATGGTACCATGGAAAGCTTACCCTCATAGCTATTGAAAATGGCCATAGAAATAGTTGATGTACCCATTAAAAATTGTGATGTGCCATAGCTATATTAGTTCACCAGAGGGTAACTGTTCCTTATGGTCCAAAAAGATCCATGAACTTACAAAAACCAAAAGATCCAAAGTGGATTCCCCAAGTGGATTGACCGGCAAACGACTGAGCCAGGATTCGTCGTAGGGTAAAGTCAATCATGGCTGCCATGGCTTTTGTTTTTCCAAGCTGAGCAATCCATACTAAGATCATGGCGATCATGGTGTATGAATCCTGCTCCCACCAACAGCCATAAACGGGGAGAATGCCACACATCATGAGACACACAACATTGCGGTGATTGTTTCGCAACATCAGGGAGCTGGAAACACGTATTCTCTGGTAATCAAACATGGCAATGGAACGTGGCCTGTTCAGTTAGATGAGACACTCTCTTTTCTGTTCACTGTCACAGGTTGGTGGCTCAGATATGCCGGAGGAACATTGCATCAGTCAAGTCTAGATTCTAGATCATGTCAAATCGGTGATGAAGAAAGGACACCTTTTTTGACCGCCGAGCAATTGGCCTATATCAATAACCCCTCCCCAAAAGAAAGTAGACCCCTGGACGTCGGACCATTGGATGTTGAGATCTATAATCAATAGGACCTGACCATTGGACCATTGCGTGCTTCCAATCCCTTCCGCCCCAAACATCTCCTGATCAAGCTCGGGGCCAAGGTGGCATATGCCCTACACCTACCATGTCTGCAAATTGGAAAGATATTTGAGGCTAAAAGGCTCTCAGTTTCATATCGGTTTCATTTACCCTTTGCATCCAATGTATTTCTGCCTTGTGCGACAGGCTGATCACCGCTCTTTTTTGCATCAACCAGCGGAACATCTATGGGTTGAGCGGTTGAACCAGGTCATAACCAATGCCCTCTGGCAACATCCTGCACAGAAAAATATTAAATATATTTCACACACGTGAAACATGCGTGTTTTCAAGAGCAGGAAGTGCATCTTTTGCACCTTTTGGGTGCAGATGAAAAAGATTAACCTCCACATTTATCAACCACCAAAATTGGACGGTCTACGAATACTCAAGAATACTGAACTACCTGGTGGTTACACCAGACTCAAAAGATATGAGGCAGTTAGGATCATCTTCCCATTTCCATGCTCAAAAATAATGCTTGAAACCATCAACCAGTCAACCACAGATTGTCCCCATGATATTCCCATAGTTGCACCACAGGAACCACCGGCGCACTCGTCGTCGCCGCCTCGGCCGGACAAAAAATGGCATAAGCGATGCGAAACCCGACGTGCCCCTGGAAGAAACAAGCCTCTGGGTAAACTAATAGTTTGCCATGGAATTTCTCTATCAGAAATGTGGATTTTTTAACATGACTTAGCCAACAATTGGTTTAAGCTGGATTGCATTGCTTGCCCTCAGGGGTCATCAAACATGGCATCCTGGAAACTCCACCATTGATAGCTGAGTTTGCCAGCCATAAACATCTATCTGTAGGGAAACTCCCATTGCTATGTTTGAGTACCCGAGGGTAACAGTTGGGAACTGGAAATTCACCATGTACAATTGGTAAATCAATTATTTCGATGGGCCATGGTTTCAGTAAGAAACTGTTAAAGTACTAAAGCCAAGCAGAGCTTGCCCAAACAAGAGATGGTTGAGGGGGGAAGTCCAACATGGGTTCACCTCTTGGAAGGGGTATCCCAGAATAACAATGCACCCGTAGCCGTATATATATATATACATACACCATACATAAATATATATATATATATTATGGATACGATAATATATCCATCACATATTACCCCACAAAATGTCCCATAATGTCCCATCATTTCATATCTGCACCTTACATAGTAATGGGTGCTGTACCCTGGATATCTCCAAGCTACGCAGCCAGGTTGTAGTGATCCCCCATGAGGGCAAGGCTTCCCTTTCCTGAGTGGCAGCCCATGGCAGCCATTGCTGGATCATGGCTGCCAGGGATCTTCTCAGAGTTTTACCCTCAAAACATGGCAGTGTGTCAAAACCTTGTACCCCTGGTGAACATCAAAATAGCTGGTAAATGGATGTTCATCCCACTAAAAATGGTATGTATAGGTATTGATCCATAGCCACATCAGAAATGCATGTGGAACTAAAAATTCACGAAAAATGTTGTTTCCGCTAGAGAGTGCGTGGTCCGAACGGTTTTTTGTTTAAAATTCCATCTCAGAAAACTCAGGGTGTAGGAGACACCACTGCAGTTGTATCAGGATCAGAATCATCAACCAACGTGCAGGTGTGCTTTCATGCCATCCGCAAAAGATGGCGTCTGGAAGTTTGCCCTCAGATCCAAACATTTTAAACAACTGCCCAGCACCCGGAAAAAATGCATATGCTGGAGAGAAAATCACTTCACCTCGTCGATTTCAGATCACCGATGGCATCACCTTTTGGCACCGCAGAATTCCACAAATATCATCCCCCATCTGCATCCTGTCTTTCAGATCACCCAATTCAATCATGGCTAATGTGCTTATCGTACCGACTTTGTTGGGCCATCTGCATCATCTTTTGGAACCGGTGCCCCGAAGCGGTGGAAGCTAAGGAACCCCTGGCGTGTGTCTCGCCTGCGTCGGGTGAAGCAGTGGACTTCCGGGATGCCGAGATGGTGCACTTGGGGTTAACTCATGGGTATTTTGCATGTGAATAAATCCCAAAAGTTACAATACTGGTTGGTGGTTTCAACTCATATATGGAAAAATAAAAAGTGATTACCACCAACCAGAATATATCGGATATGTATATATATATATGCGTATACCATAATATGTGATATTTGATATATCCCCTACAACTATCGTGATAGATATAACCACTGAGTTCACTGGAACACCCAAAGTGGACCCCGTCACCACGGGGATGAAATCGGCAATGTTTGGGATGATTCCGATGATTCCTACCATCATCTAAAGTGCTGGGTTTGTGAGATCGCAAGGTGATATAGATGTATGTAGATCATTGTATATCATATTATATGTATAATCGTATACAAACTATCATATATGATGTGGAGGAATTATGAGGAATTTGACAAAATAAAGCCACTCTCAAAGGATCGTGTTGTATCCCCTCTGCCGAGCTGGCATTTTCAATGCTGGAATGAGTCGTGGTTCCGATGGCTGGAATTGATGGATGATGCCCATCCCCCAACTCTGCTTACCTATTTATGTATACATTGTAAATATATAATAGGAGAATTCGTTCCAACAATCTCCGAAGCAAATTTGGTTAGCTACATACTATAGGATCTATGAACTCCTCAGTTGGCCCGTATGTCTTGTAAGCTGCTTGCCGGGTTCCACAGTTTTATCCCCAGCACTGAGCAGGTCGACCCAGTCCAAGTCATTGCGTCAGTTCAGGAAAACATCACTTCAAAAGAGACCCGGAACGGCACCGACCAATAGGCAAAATAAACAAATGAGAAAAACATTACATGCATACAGTAGCATACATGATTCCATGAACAAACAAAACAAACAAACAAACAAACAGACAGACAAGCAAACAAACACATAAACATTATATAGTGCAATATAGTCTGTTGACCTTATGAAACATAACACGGTTGCGGTTGCTAGCTACTACGAAACCGCCAAAGCTGCGGATTTCCCGGGCCTTGACATGTTTTGCGGGACCCAAAGGAGAATCCAGCTTGAGGTCGCATTCCTCAGGCCGAGGGAGCCATCTTGAAAAATGCTGGGAGTTTTCACCCACAAAAATAGTGGTTAATAGTGGTTAATAGTGGATAATGATGGTTAATAGTGGTCAATACTGGGATATGAATCATATATACCATATAAAACATTATAAAACCCTATCTGGTTGGTGGTGCAATAACCATCTTGAAAAATATGAAAGTCAATGGGAAGGATTATCCATGATTATCCCATATATTATGGAAAATAAAAAATGTTTGAAACCACATGAAACCACCAACCAGAAAAATATGATGCTTAACCAGGCAACAAATGGCGGACGTGACCAACATCATTTGATTGATATAGATTTATGGGGGTTCAGCCTGAATGCTGGCCAGATGAACTACAGGGTTACAGGGTGAGGCCCCAAAGTTATGTTTGTTGGTTTGTTTTAAAAAAAACTATGAATACCGTAGATCTATGATTCAAACAATTTCTACTGAAGATTTTCTGAATATGGGAATGTTGCCTTTAGAATGATGATATGCATCATAAACCCCAGTGAAATTGGCCTCAACGTAACCAATCAAAGGTTGACTCGGTCAATCATCACACATTGACACAGCAATTGCCAGCAATCATGGTGAATTTAGGCAACAAATGAAAGTGCGTCTTTTTTATCATCTGATAATCTACGTGGGCTGGGTCTATATGTATGCCTTTCGATAGCTCAACTCGGTAGCTGCCCGGTAGCTCAAACTACAGCTACTTCTACAGACAAACACGTGTTCCAAAATCCACTTTGGGGGTTTTGCCTGGCTTTGCAGTGGTATTCATGATACTTATACGTTCCCGAAGCTGGTTTAATGTTAACGTGGAGTGACTGGCGTTATGCTGCTTCCCTACAAGTACCAACCAGGAATATGCACATGGAATCCCCAAATGGCAATTTCCAATGGTAACATCATCTTGCAACGATTTTAACATCCCGACACTAACTTCTAACTTCTATGAGTCACTTGCAATATCCTGCATTCATCATCCCATGTACAGGCATGCTATAAAATATATAGTGCCTACTAACTTTCAGCTTCTTTTGGAGAAAAACCCGATGATCCCGATGTTCCACGGGAAATCTGGGTCCGGGCACCGAAAGCAGGCCGCCGTGTTGATGAAGAACGAGCACCTTAAAAGCTGTTGAAGTTTTTCTGCACAGATACCCTCCACCAACATGGCTATGGTAGGCTGATAGCCCATGTAGTTTGATGATTTACCCATTAAGAACCCGTCTGAAAAATATGAAAGTCCAGTTGGGATCATTGTTCCCAATATATGGAAAAATGATCCAAGTGTTCCAAACCACCAACCAGAGAATGATGATTTTCCATAAAACGGTTACATTACCAGAGATTAAGCGAGGAAAGCCACCGATTTCAGCTCTGTACTCTCGGAAAATGTCATCTCCGGGATCAAACTCAGAGTGACCCCCTTTTTTTATTCATCTATTTGTCAATGTCTTGCAAGTCCAAGCATTTTTGACAAATACAAAAAGGGGGGGCTCAAGTTCGAAGTTGCCCCTGGTGAGCCTACCTATCAATCAACTCATAAATCAACTAACCATGACTAACCTATCCACATGGCACAATCTGCTAGGCTGCAAAAGCTCAATCTTGGTTCCCCACGCAAATTGATTTAAACCCAAGATATACCGGTTGATTCAGCATCCCTTTCTTTCAAATCCCCATCCCATCGTCACAACTGCTTGATGCCCAATGAAGGATAGTAATTTTAGGTATTCCATTTTTAAATGCGCATCATCGGTTGGTTAAACCCAATGATCCCAATGTCGGTCGTCCATCATCATCATCATCATCATCCAAGCGGCTCTACAGTGCTTCGAGTGATTCTGGCCACCCACGCAAGCAACACTCACGTCCTGTTCGCAGTTTTTCCAACGGAGAAAACGGCACCAGTTTTTTGTTTGGATGTTTAGCGCATCCCCTGAGAAACCGAGGATTGCCTGAGAAAATAAAAACCAATTCTGCAAAGGTGCTTGCCGCACTGCTGAATGTGATTCAACAATATGCAAGAATGTATATATATATACATATATGTGTGTATATGTATAAATTATATATATATGTGTGTGTGTATGTATGTATATGTATATGCATATACCACATACAAATTAGAAATGGGGGGTGGGATTGATATATAAGTAAATATGTATATATATATACATATATATAGTATATATTGTATATATGTATATATTTACTTATTTATTTAGGTGTACTAAATTACTACACTACTAGCCGTTCATGACATTTAGTTTTACATCCCAGGCCATGGCGTTGCCATGTTGTCCATGCCTTCCCATATGTTCCCATCACCATCATCATGAGAAATCATGGGAAATCGTTGGAATATATGGGAATATGTGGGAAATTATGATCTGATTGGATTGGTTTAAGGGAAATCTTACAGGAAAACATGTCCGGAGTTTTTTGAACAAATATTAGAGGTTTCCGGTGGAGTTTCCCTCCAAAACAATGATGATGATGATGATGATGATCATCATCATCATCATCATCATCATTATCATTATCATTAGCATCGTAGTCTTCAATATGTACTTTATTATTCCTCCTAGCCAAACTAGGAGTAGCACTCTCTCTCTCTCTCTCTCTCTCCATCGCCTTCAGATATTGAAATCCTTGGATTTCCTGGGAAATATAGCTACATTCGTGGTGGCTTTCCGTATATGTGTTCGTTTACTGGAGACTATGTCATTAATATCCAATGAAGTTCAATAATTAAGGGGTTGTCATTCACCACCATCAACCCCTGGTGAGGGCTTATGAAACCTCCATTGCTAGGAAGGGTGTCGTTGGGGTGGGCATCCTTCGGTTTCCCTTGATATGCCGTTAGGGGAGCACACACACACACACATATATATATATATATACATATATATAGATATATATATGTATGTATATAATCATATATATATATATATGTATATATATACATATCCCCAGTTGTGAATCATCACCAGGCCTTTCGCCACTGCAGCAAAACACGTACATCCATATCTGCAGATGTCACTCGGATACTAAAAGCCTTGCATGGGTTTTAGGACGACTTCCATATGCCCCTTGTATCCCATTATTATATATTCCCCATTGACAAACGAGCTCATCTTCACGCAGGGTTCCCTTGGATCGGCATCACAACTCCTGCAGTCCATGCCCTTCGATGGCAGCACAATGCCTCATGGCTGGCGTGGGAATATCGTGGGGGAATGTTATCAAAATATAACGGGATACAATGGGGATATAATAGCGAAAATGTAATATATGGGAACGTAAATAGATATATAATATATCTATATATATACTATACACTATTTTTATATACATTAAATAAGGGAATGAGTAACATTAAATAACCAACAATATAATCTGGTATATGGGTCATATCACCATTGCTGGTAATCCTTGTGAAACCGATGCTTACCGTATAGAAAACCCCCTAGCAATGGTGAGATCATCCAACTTTTGCCAACACAAGTTGATGGTGATGTGAATGGCTTAATGAATGGGTTAATTACTAATCTGACACTACAATTGTTAATTACTAATGGTTTAATGATGGTTAATTACTAATGGGTTGATGAAAATTATGGTTAATTATGGTTAATTATGGTTAATTATGGTTAATTATGGTTAATTATGGTTAATTATGGTTAATTATGGTTAATTATGGTTAATTATGGTTAATTATGGTTAATTATGGTTAAT
>Ga0126342_10007905_pt1 | contig 19018 bp, 12 predicted proteins | sample Cyp1metagenome_FD_92528 | JGI IMG/M metagenome (GOLD analysis project Ga0126342, IMG submission 92528) | Coral microbial communities from Lord Howe Island, Old Settlement Bay, Australia - Cyphastrea 1 metagenome | ecosystem: Host-associated > Invertebrates > Cnidaria > Coral ... | reverse complement strand
CGCTTGCGTTCTGAATGGGGGAAGGCCCAAAGGCATGACTTAGGCATGACTTCTTGATGTTGCGTTCACAAGCGGGGAAAGCGAAAGGAGTGACTTAGGCATGACTTTGTCAAACCCCTGTAGAAAGCAGGACTGTAAAGTCAAAGGTGGTGGAGGCAAACGGCTGGACGAACCAAAAGGTTCGGGGGGAGGAAGCAGCGCAACAACCAATGTCAACAACAAGACGACTGGTGCTGCAACTCCTGGGGCATCAACGACCTCTACAATGACTCCAAATCCCAAAATCAACGAGTTGACAACATCCACTGCTGCGTCTCCGGGGGAGTTGAAGACAGGCAACTCTGGAGCAGAACCTGCAGAAATGGTGAAAGGATTGGGAGATGGGGGCACAGGAGGTGAACAAGCTGCAAAGAATGAAAAGACGGCTGAACTGCTTCATGAAGCCACGCAGCTCCTCAAAACTTTGAGAATACCACCTTCAACACCACAGCTGAAAGTGATGCAGATTGGAGGTTTAGACCACACTGAAGCCAACAGGGTGCTCATTGATTCAGGAGCTACACATGGTCTTCGCCCTGCAAGAGATCATGATGAGTGGCTGAAGTCAACTAGAACCACGGTGCAGCTTGCAAATGGTTCTACAGAAGCGTTTCGACTGAAACCTGGCACCAAGATCTTACTTGGACATCCTGAAGAAGCTGCGACGTGGATTGTCCCTATGGGCGGACTCACTGACTTGGACTTCACGATGACTTGGTCTGGCAATCAATGTCAACTGCGAGATGATGAAGGACGCCAGATCGATGTCCAGGTGATTCATGGTTGCCCGATGATTTCTCTGGCAGATGGCCAGATGATTCTACAATGGCTGGAAGCACATCAAGTTCATCAGCAACGAAAGCTGGCCATGGTTCGAACTTTGATGAATGATGAAAGCCATGTGGATCAATCACAACTGGATTTGGAGATGGCACTGACCCTGAAGTTGCGACAGCACTTTCCCGACTTGCCGGATGAGGTGATGATGCGGGTGGTGCCCTATCTCGAGATGGTCAAGGCTGAAAGCTTCCAGTCCAGGTTGCCTTGGAACAGACACAAGCGCCGGAGGTTGAAGAAGGCAAAGCACGTGGTGATCCACTTGTTCTCAGGCCCAGATCAGACTTACTGGGACAGAAGATGCGCATCAGAAACAACAGAAGTTTTGTGCGTTGACACCACATGCTCCACGCCGGCCAACCTTTTGGACAAGAACGTCTATGCATATTTGGTGGCTTTGTGCGCCAGTGGAAGAGTGAGATCCATTTTGGGAGGTCCACCATGCCGAACTTTGACGGCTTTGAGGTACCAAGGTGATGATGGCCCAGGAGTTCTACGAACGGATGAATATCCCTATGGACTTCCTAGCTTGTCACCTGCTGACACTGAGCTTGTCCTCAACGACTCAACTTTGATGTTCCGATTCTGGTCGCTGCTGATCATGGCCGAGGAGTTCAGGCCTGATGATATGCCAGTTACTCAGTTTTTCATGGAGCAGCCGGAAGATCCTGCCCGATATCGAAGTCAACAAGATGTGGAACAACACAAATACTTCTCCATCTTCAGGACCAGGGAGTGGCAACAACTGGCATGGGCCTTCAACTTGCAGCAGTACCACTTCGACCAGTTTCCAATGGGACATCCAAAGAGAAAACCAACTTGTCTTGCAACGAATGTCACTGAAATGCAGCAGTTGGACAATGTTCGAGGTGCCCCACCAAATGAAGCTGAGCTCACCAATCAATTTCGGTCTCTTCCAATGGGACAAAGATTTGAAACATCAAGTTCGTGGTCTGCATGGGCTCCAGGTTTGAAAGATGCGATAGCCATGACTGTGAGCCAGCGGGTTCAGTGGCTTGAGCGTGAGCTTCATGTACAACGACCACCAGCGCTCAGGACCCTGAGTTCGGCAGCTCTCGAGTCGTGGAAATTGCATTATCTGCATGACCACATGCCTGCCCGTCGAGATTGTCAACACTGTGTCCGCACACAGGCCAGGGGTCGTCCTCACAGGCGAATCCAACACCCTGAATCTTTCACCTTAGCAGTTGACCTGAGTGGGCGGCTGAGTTCTGGTATCAATCAACAGCGAAAGCAATGTCGCTACTTGATGGTCGGGGTTTACACTTTCCCAGTGACCAAGAGCGGCAAACCGTTGGTTGAGATCGATGGCATGGAACCTCAAGATCAACCATTACCAGACTTGGAAGAGTTCACGGTAGAGAATGAATCAGCTGAAGAAGGAGATCCGCTTGATGAACAAGACATCGACGAGGCCCAGGGTGATGGAGAAGATGGAGGACATCTGGCACAACAGTCGGCCATCGGCAGCTTGGAGGTGTGGAACAAATTGGTGGAACAATCTCAAGATGTGGCAGTGCGGAATGTGACCCTGGTGGAGGTGGTGGAAGGTCGCACTGCACAACATGTACTCCCGGCCCTGGCTCGGATGTACAGCCGGTTACGGCAGCTTGGCCTACCGGTAGTCCGTTTGCACACGGACAGGGCAAGAGAATTTACAGCCTTGCCATTGCGACGCTGGGCCCAACATCGTGACATAGTTCTCACTATGACCAGTGGAGACAACTACAAAGCCAACGGGCGCTGCGAAGCTGAAATTGGCATGGTGAAGCGGGCAGTACGAACCGTCCTCTCCTCTGGAGGCCACAACATCAACTGGTGGCCGCTGATTGCAATGCATGTGGGCGAGAGACGTTTTCGAGCTCAACTACGATTGCTTGGCTATCCTGTGGGGGACCTGCTCAAGTTTGGGACGCGTGCCTATGCACTTCGAAAATGGTGGCATCATCAATATGAGGCATGGCGAGATGTCCGAGAAGAAGTTGTGGTGCTAGGTCCAGATGCCTGCAGCACTTTGACAACGACAAACTATTTTGTCCAGGCCATTGAATCTGGCAGGTACTTCTTCACTGACGATGTCATCACCCCTGACTATGCGGCCGTGGACAATGGGGCCCCACGTGATGCTCAAGCAGGGCAACCAGCACTTGCAGTTCATGCTCCGCAACCAAACCTGGTCGACCAGGCCGAAATCTATTTGCCAGAACGTGATGAAGTTTCTCATCCTGCTGGCCTTGGCATCTGTCCCTCTCGACGCCTCCGACAAAAGACAGCTCCTGCTATGCTGAATCGATTGTCGACAGCTCCAATCGAGGGGGAGGACAACAACATTTGGGAAGCTGATCACAACATCTGGGAGTTTGAAAATCTTCGCCGTGTCAATACTCCTTCATGGGACAAAGACACAGATGACAGCAGCTGGACGCTTGAAACAACAAGATCTTCACCACAGGCAGTTTTGGAGGAGGATAGTTGTGGGGAGGAGGAGGGGGTGCCTAACAACTGGTGCGGTGGCTCAAGCCCAGTGACCCCATTCCAGAATCAAGAATGTTTCTTGCGTCAAATGCAGCACAACTTGTCCCAGCTTGTGGAGGAGGAGATGATGCAGATCGATGGCACGGCAGAAGAACAAGCATGGTGTCTTCCCATTGTCACTGAAGTTTTGGTGAGAAAGGCAGCGGTTGAAGAGGAGCTCCACCAAATCAAAGATCACCAGTCTATGGTGAATGACATGGCCATGAACAAGGAATTCCTGGTGACGAAAACGATCTCCAACAAGGAAGTATGGGAGAATCTACAAGACTGGGAAGCTTCTGTGCGTGCAGAGTTTGAACAACTGGTCAACCAAAAGAAAGCGGTTCAACAAATGCCGCGATCTCAGTTGCAGAGCTTGGCACAGAAAAGAGGTCTTCCCATTGAACTTTTGCCCGGCAAAATGGTGCACACCCGGAAGGCCAACAGTGGTGCATACAGGTCAAGGGCAGTGGTATGTGGTAACTACCAAGAGGTCAGCACAGAAGAGCGCTATGCTGGAGGTGCCGACGGATGCCAAATCCGGGCGATGATCCGAACGGCGGCACTCAAAGAATGGTGCTTGGCCGGAACAGATATAAGGGTAGCATTTTTGAACGCTCCCAAAAGGGATGCTACCAAGATCACCGCCATGGAGGTCCCAGCCATCTTCAAGCGCCTTGGACTTGCGGGACCCGACGATATATGGTTGATTGAGAAAGCTCTTTACGGGCTGGTCTCATCGCCAAGAGATTGGTGCGTCCATCGTGATGAGGTCGTACCGAGTTTGCGCTGGACACGAACTGTCGGCGGCACTGAAATGAAGGGACAGTTTGTCCACTCCAAAGATGAAAATCTCTGGCGATTGATTGAAGTCAACAGCCAAACTGGTGATGAACATTGGGTTGGTTTGATGTCGGTCTATGTGGATGACATCATGATTGCAGCGGACAGAGAAGTTGCTCAAGCTGCGATTGGCTCCATCGAAAAGACGTGGGCGATCTCAGAAGTTGAGTGGGCATCTGAAAAGTCTCTGCGCTACTGTGGCTTTGAAATTTTGGCTGATGGGGGAGGTGACGGTTTTCATGTGTCACACCGTATGTATGAGCAAGAGCTGGTGACGCGTTGGAACATCACTGAATCACTTGCCTTCCCTGCCTTCAAGGTCACAGAATCTGATGAGGAGGTTGTGAATGACATCAACCCCAATGATGTGCGCACGGCCCAAATGCTCACTGGAGCTCTACTTTGGGTTTCGACCCGTACCAGACCTGATTTGGCCTTTGGCGTTTCAGCAATGAGCCGGCTTGTGACACGAAATCCGGCAAAAGCCATTGAGATTGGGTACGTTCTGCTGAAGTACATCAAAGGGAACCCAGGTGGAACTCACTATCCACGCACTGTTCCTGGGGGAGATTGGGGTCATCGCAATCAATTGAAGGCGAAAAGACACCCGAAAATGTTGGAAGTTTTCTCTGACATCTCCTATGGGGCCAATGCTGATCACCGAAGTATCCAAGGTTTGGTGGTGTTCTATGCAGGTGTGGCAATTGCTTGGCAATGTGGTGCCCAGCCATTTGTGGCTCATTCAACGGCAGAGGCGGAGCTCATTGCCTACTGCGAATCGTTGGTTGTTGGAAAAGCCACTGAGGCTTTGTTATGTGCCATCTGGGGGGAGGATATCAACAGCAACACCTTTGATCGCGTGATCTATGGCGATAATGCTGCAGCGATTGGTCTTGCACATGGCGTGACCACTTCCTCTTGGCGCACACGGCACCTTCGAATCAGAGCTAGCGTGCTGAAGGAGGCCCTGAGTGATACCAACATCAATCCTGGGGGTCGCTGGAAATTGCTACACTTGAAAGGAACCGAACTTGTGGCGGATGGATGCACAAAAGCATTGCTTGGTCAAGCGTTCTTTCGGTTCATCGAGGACCTTGGGATGAGAAGGCCGAATTTTGATGGCCCCTCTTCAACAACAGAGAGTTCTTCAGCTGGCAACAATGCGGCACTGAGAGCGATGCTCCTTGGAGGGGTGCTACTTTCAGCAGCTGAAGGAAAATCTGAAGATGAGGTTGATGAAGACTTCACACCGATCTGGGTAGCTGGAGCTGTTCTTATGACATTGGGTGCAATCTATGCTGGGCAGTTGCTTCATAGCGCTTCGAAGTTCTGCATCAAGAGATTGTGTGCGTCTGAGAAAGGCCCCAAGCGTAGGCCGAGATCAAGGAGTGAAGAAACTGCAACGACTGAGTTTTCTGAGGAGGAGAACATTTCAATGGTATCTGATGAGGCGACAACGTTTGTGAGAAGGCAACGCGGTGGTAAAACTGCGAGCAGTGGGCCTATGGTGGCTACATCAAAAAGATCCTCTTCGGGAGTTGCTGGCCCTTTTGTGACAAGCGCCGGAGCAGCTTCTTCCCTGTCTATAACGACACAGTCGGGCTCGCGTGGCGATGATGATGGAACTTCATCCTTGAATTTTCGGCCACAGTCGGGCTCGCGTGGCGATGATGATGGAACTTCATCCTTGAATTTTAGGCCACAGTCGGGCTTGCGCAGTGCTGGTGGCGCTACTTCCTTGAACGGGAGCTCACGATCGGGCTTCAATGCAGCTGCCGCGGCGGGCGAACCTGCTGCTTCTCCAAGCGCTGCAGAGGCTTTGAGCGAGGGTAGTGTAGGAAGTAGTGATGTTCCAAAGGGAGGTTCAAAGGGGCCATATCCAAGAAACCCTTGGAACGTTTTTCAGCACATGCACAGGGGTAAGGGGCTTGATTCGACCTCGATGGCATATTTGTACAAGGAAGAGAAGGCTAAAGTGCCACTCTCATGAGGTCCATAGAATGCCTTGAGCCTATAGCACACCAAGTGCTAACTTTTTGGCGAAGACTCTTCCTCGTTTGCTTACCAGCAAAGGGGGAGCCCGTTGCGATCTGAACATTTCACAGGCATTTTGTGTCAAACGAGGGAAAACGCATTCCCGGTTGTAAAGAGTATATATATATACATATATATATATATATACATATATATATATATATACATATATATAATATATATATAATACATATATATATATATATTATGTAGTTTGGAAACATTTGATTTACCGACTGATTTGCAGTGGGTACCTCGTCAGGGGTTCAATAGCACTGCCACTACTTTGTACAACATGTACAAATATTGTTCTTGCAGGCCTGTGCCACGAAAGAAGAACACAACACCTTTGTTTTCGCCTCAGACAAGAGAGATGATACGGAAGAAAGAAATGTAATTTCGTTGATGCCTTAGCAGTCTGACAAATTGCAAAGGTCGAAACCTGCCTCCAACAGTGGAGTTTTCAAGGAGGTGCCGGTGATTCTTTGATATATGTTCATAACTGTTCATATATTTCCATCTGGACAGTATGGCCTCCCGAAATTTGCAGTATCATCCTTTCTGATGTAGGTTTTGATGATTTTGGATGTGGCAGGGGACGAGCATCCTGACGCCACGGCAACTCCTGAAGACCCTGTCTCCAGGGAAGCGTTTGGCTCAGCGAACATCCCAGGGTCCAGGGTGACCATGGGTCAGCCTGCACAGCTGAGGTCTCGTCCTGTTGAGGATACGCCACCTGCTGCAGGCGCTTGGTCGTGCTTGGTGCTCGTGTTACGGATGTTACACTGGCAGTCTGAAAGACTGTGATGGATGTAGCATGATGGCATGATACATATTACAACATTACAATACATATTGTATTGTGATGTATTATTATGTATATGATTGTACATGACTGTATGACCGGTATATAATTCTGTGGTGTGTATTGGTATGTAGAGACACCCTGTCCATAACAAGACCAGCTGGTTGAGGCTAGCCATCTCCATCGATCCCTGCAGGTACAGGAGACACAGGTGGTGAAGTGTCAGGCCACCCTTCGGAGCGCTGTCAGGGCCTGAAAGCTGGAGGGGTTCATGACGGTTGACGACACCAGTCATGAATCTATCATGTAGATCTACTATGATCTACTAGCAGTCTATATGTGTATATATATATATTATTATATATATATATAATATGTCTATGTTAGATTGAATTTTCAGATTCTTTGGCTGAAGCAAAACAACTTCCACATCTTCCAACTGTGGTTTCGTTGGTAATTTACTGCTCTGATTTTGGGATAGGTTGGGACTGTTGAGGCTCGGGATCTGACTCAATGGTCGCTTCCTTGGGGTTTGATGGGTGCTTCAACTTGAACAAGGCCTTTCGGCCTTCGATGTCGTTGTTTTATTCCGTCTTTGTTTTTGGAGAACTCCCTGAGAGAATGCCACTAACCAGGTGCTCATAGTATGGCTGAACCGATCCTATGCTTCAATGTCCTCAACCTCTGTCTTGCGAATCACTTCCGTGCGGCATTGGCCTGTGTTTCTTCGGCGTTAAGGATCCCAGGGAAAAGAACGAAGGGACACTTGACACCTCGGTCTTTGGCTCAATGGATAACTAGCTTTCGGATGCAAATCTCCTGTAGTCCAGGTTGGTTTCATCGAGCTTTCAAGTGAACTGATTGTTCATGATTGTTCTAGACTGCTCTCATTCTGTTTGAAAGCTCAGGTCAGGTTGCACATGGAGGCCACTTAGCATTCTTTCATATTCTTTCCTGACTGAAATCTATCTTGGATCTCCAATGATTCTTGAACCCCGAATGCCGCGTGCAAACGGCACATACTTGCAAAATATACTGCGTCCGTGCATCAGTTGTGCCCCACGAAAAGGGCGGCATGTCCTGGCTGACACCTCCCTTGTTAGGGCTTGCAGCAAAGCTATGACGCATTGCAGCTGGAGTTTCAGCAACAGCAGGACGTAGCAGCCACTGCTTTTGGAGCGGGGAATTGACGCAGTGCCGGAAGCGCGCCAGGAGTTGCTGGAGCGGAGGAATAGGAAACTGCAGGAAGTCCGGAATCAGAAGCTCGCCTGTAACAGCACAATGGTGACTTAATGGCAGTGACACACTAAATCAAACCGATGTATATATAGTATGATATAGTCATGGGACCTTTCTGCAGGTTACACATGTGCCGTAATTCTGAAATGACAGTAGATACATGCGTACTTTGCAGATCATCGGAAATCCATGTAGCACTTGCATTGAGAGCCTAGATTCCTAGAGAATGCTTTAGAAAAAACCAGCTGACCAAGCAAGTCAAAGCTAATTCCAGAATAGTTTTATTATGTTTTAATAGTTTTAGCCGTTTAAGGAGAGCATTTCTGATGAGACAAACAACTGCTTCAGATTCAGATCACTGAGGATCCACGCAAAAGACCTGCAGCTGTCTGCGCTGCGGCATGAGGCAGCCATCCGTACTTGGTGGCTGCGGTCGGGTTTACACAAGAGCCAAGTTGCAGTGATTATAAACATTGGTCCATATTGATCCATATTGATCCTTCGCCTTTCAGATCCGGATCAAAGATGCCTTACTCAGCTGCCTCCAAGACGAGGAGCAATGCTTCGCACTATTTTGGCTGTTGTTTACTGTTTTTGGAAGAGGTTTTAGTCTTTTCATTTCGAATTCAGTTGGCTTTCAATCGCTTTCAATCGCTTTGAATGGATTCCCATCTTTTGCACCCATGTTCTGCCAGGAACGGCAGCACTATGAGATTGAGGACTTTGAGTTGCAGACGCTGCTGGAGAAGGCTCTGTCGCCTTTGACAGCCATCCTCACTCGGCAAATGGGAACTGCCGGGAGAGGAGACCAGGCAGGGTCGGCTGGTCGATCAAACCGTGAAAGGTCTGAGCATGTTCTTTTTCAAATAAAGATTGGAGGAACAGCCTGCCGACTGTTCTTGGCACGTTCAGGTTGTCGTACAGCATGGAACTCCCAATCTCAGTGCGCGATGATTTGGGAGACTGACAACATGGGACGAAACACTCTTCCGCGTGTCAAAGCTTTACTCGCGGGTTTGTTTGGAAGGCAATGTCCTCCAGCCCCTTGAAGCTGCATTTGTACCAGTGTTCAAATCTGTTCAAGCATTGGGTAACGTAACGTTGAAAATTTAAGCTTTCCCATTGCCCACCTTGTGGCAACTTTAAGTCCAGGTGATGCCAGTCGCGGAGCTTCATGATTGTGATAGCATGTTTTCACGCACTCTGTGACATCTATATATTCAAGTCGTTTAACTACGTATGTTTAAGTCACCTCGGGTGATGGCGGTCGTGGCATTGCCGTCAACTTTTCAATACCTGACCTGATGCTGAAACACATCAGCATTTCGACCTGGATCGCTTGAAAAGACCGGCTGGAAACCACAAGGCAGTTGACTCAAGGTCATGATGGAAAGATATGGAAAGATATGGAAAGATTCTGGCAGCAGGAAATTGGACAATTTGCTGAGGCGGCCACCAGATGGAACAGTAAAGGCGCACAAGATCGCACAGGCTATTCACTTGAGATGTACCTGTACAGACAGTATCAATGTTGACCAACCTGAACCACATTGAATCACTATGCGTTGTTCCTAAAACAACTTTGATAATTTTGAAACTGAGATCTGTCGCAGGTCCGCCCAAGCTCTGCTCCTTCACGAAAGGGTCAGGCCTGAGCCGCGGGCCATGATGACTCAACGTGTCATGCAACGCGGCAGTGCTAGGCGGCTGACGCCACTCGAAGGTCGGACGTGGCCAAAAGGCAGGGCTTTTAGTTGGGATCTGCCAAGGTGGTGATGGGATCCTTGGACTCATTTGGACTAATTTGGAGTATGTTTCCATATTTTTCCATTTTCATCATATTTCATCATATTTCATCATATTTCATCATATTTCATCATATTTCATCATATTTCATCCATTTTATCAAGATCAGATCAGATCATTGCATACTTAGTGAATGATCCATGATAGATATGATAGTGAGTTGGGAACTATTCGGCAAGACCCATTGGCAAAATCAACGACAGGAAGAGAGTGGCATGCTTGCAGTGTTTTTTCAGATAGAATAATTGAACGTGCTTGAGTTGTTCCAAGTCCTTCCCAAAGAGATTGCCAGGTTGAGAGCCACTTCACCTAGAACGACAAATGAGGCCCAAAAGAACAGCGGTGCAGCGAGTCAAGAGGGTCTGGGTCCACTGTTCCGTAAGAATTCCTTTACACGAAAGTCTACCGTAGTGTCAGGATGATCACGGTAGTTCGGATTAAAGGAGGCCCAGCCTTGATTCTGAAAGCCCAAATGAGACTTCGAAGAAGGTGGCAGCACGAGGAACCATTTGTTTGGGATACCCTCTAGTAATTTAACATAGCTATCGAAAATGACCATTTATAGTGGATTTTCCCATTGAAAATGGTGATTTTCCATAGCTATGTTAGTTTACCAGAGGGTACTAGTACTAATACACATACAATCAGCAAAAAAGTCAAGGCTGAAGTGAAGCCGACGCCTGCAAGAGCAGAAGATCCTGCAGTCAGCAGCCTGGGAAATCAAAACAGCAAACACCGAGCTTTGCGGTGGAGAGGAATATTTCCTGTATGGCAATTGCAGGTAACTTGCCTTTCCAACTCCAACATGAGGCCCTTGCGCGGATTGATGCACTGCAAGCGGAGGTGCATTTGAGCTCAATAGGTTATGACTGCGAAGATATATCTCTTCTCTTGGGATGCTTACTAAACTACTTGAAGCACCTGATTGGTTTTTCAATATTTGTTGGTAAAAGGCAACATGGCAACGGAAAAAACACCAGAATTGCTGGCTGCTGGGCGTTGGAAAGGCAGCACTCTTGCGGGCAGAACTGCGGGAGGCTGATCTCCAAATCCAGGTGCCATCGATCTCCTCCTATCTCCATCCATAACTCACTTCGTATTGGGGGTTGTTGCAAATAGGGTATACCGTATACAGTTGTATACAGTACCCCAGTTCATGGGCATTTGGAAGATTTTGAAAGGGAAACATGATGATAAACATTGATAAACTGTATTCAACTATCAAATTTTGCGGGTGCCATATTTTCAGACAAACTTGTCCGTCTTGTGATTGAACCCACAAAATTGCTGCCTCAGACAGCTGCATCGGAGTCTGCTGCAGCAAATGCCGATCTACGGGAGACTCGTCTCAGGTGCACTTTTTCTGCAACTGTGAATATGTCTGAATTATTTTTTGGAATTTTCATGGATTTTCCAATTGTGGTTGATGCAGAATGGTCGTGTGCAGCAAGTAATCAACATCTAAGCCTTGATGCCAGGCATCAGCGCTGGCTCCGGAGTACGCAGGTGGAGATTTGACGACCCAACCTATCACGCGTCACGGGTCATGATTTGCATCAGATGTCATTTTTTTAGGATTCCCGAGGCGCAATTTACCATCTGGTTATGACATGTTATGACTAACATAGCCATGGAAAATCACCATGTTTAATAGGTAAACCATCTATAAATGGGTCATTTTCATTCATTTTCCATGGCTATGTTAAATAACCAGAGGGTACTTCAATTTACTGGTTTATAAAATGTTCATCAATGTTCATTACAAAGATTTTGATATACTTTCATGATCTTTCATGCATTGAGATGGCCTGTGGATATGTGCTGTGCCGGCTACTCTAATAGGAGGAATCATTTCGACTGCGGATAGAGAACCAGCGATTGGACCGAGACTCAGGGGACATGCTGCTTCCATTAGGTCGCATATCAAAGATGAAACGTGATCATCTATTGACCTATTGAAATATTTGAAATGTATTGAAGATTATTGAAGTATTATTGAAGTATTAGTTTCGGTCTCTTCTCAAGTTTGTTTTTTGTTTTCTCGTCCAAACTATTTGTGAAGGCAGCTGTCTTCTGATGTATCAAGACTGCTTTTCGATGCTATTCTCCCTCAAGCCGCCCTCATGCTGAGATCAATTTCTTTCATTCTCCTCGCTGGCACAGACAGTCGACCAATTGACGACATCAGCACATGGGTACAGTATGGTGAGTCCGTATGTTGGGTGGTCGCCGATTGGAACGCCTGCTGCGCGCCGGAGTATGGCCCTGCGGGGAATCCTGAGTGCTGGGTAGCCTTCCCGCTTTCGTACCAGAACTGTTGTCTTGAGCATTGGAAAGTTTGCGATGAAGTTACTGATTCCCGTGACAGAACAACCGATCAGCTCTCAGCTTCATGGCACATGTTTTATGAATCTTGTGGACGAGGACAGGAACTTTTGAATTCGCTCCAAATGCTGTGGAGTGTTGTTGGTTTCCAACAGGAGCTCTGCAAGGCCAGCCCCAAGCGCGATTCAAGCGAAGTAAGCGAAGCTTGCGTGAGTGAAAGGGAGCACGTCAAGGAAGTCTGGCAGAAGCTCCAGACTCAAAGAAGTGCCTTGGCTGGGAACAATTGGCAAGATGTGCTGGATGGAGTTGTGCAGCTGCCTAGCAACACGATAGAGCCACAATTTGGCAACGTGCTCCAGGAATGGTCGCCCCAGAGCTTTGCTGAACTGCTTTCAGATCTTTCAGAGACTTACTTCTCAACTGTGAACTTGGCAGAGAAGTTGCAACTTTTCCGCGATCATCTGGAAAAGTTCCGAGACTCAATGCTCAATGTACTGTACATGTATGACCTGTATGACTCATCACATAGCCTATCGAGGAGCCATGCTGGATGTGGCGAAATCTGCATCACCGACAAGCAGAGTGAGCAGAATAGCTCCCCCTTGAGAAAGAAAATTCATTGCAATGCGTTGCTCAACAGCATGGTCACCAATCAGACAGATCAGACAGATCAGACAGCGTCTATACCACCTCCAAGAATACCTGCAAACATGATGTCAGCCTACACCATGAATGGCCAAGTCCCAGTTGTTTCCCATTCGACCATTCGACAGGCCTTAGGATTTTCCGGTGGAGTATTCCCTTCCAAGGAGCAACCTGAAGAGGATTGGATGTGGACTTATGAAGCCATCGAAAAGCTGATTGCACGGGCGTATGACTACAAGCTCACTCCTGGTCCGCATTCATTGGATCGCGTCAAGACTTTGACAGATGTTTTAGCGGACTTGCCAGAATTGGTCCGGCAGCAGCACTGGATAGTTTGGGGCGACAGCAAACACTTTGAGTGGTGGAAACCGTGGATGGAAAGTCTTCTCCTATCTTTCGGTGCAGGGACTGTTTCTTCCATTGTTCCAAACCCTTCACGTTATGACGTCAGTTCACCGCATCCACAACTGCGGCCCATGAATCTGCAGCATGCTATGCAGGATGCTCCATTCCATGGTATCGTACTCATGGGGGTCGCTTCAGCTGGAGTTGGTCGCCACGGGGACAACTTGAATCCCAACGAAGATCTCCAACAAGCTGCCGCATCCTGGTGTTTGTTGCGCAGCGGAGGCATCCTCATCGCACCAAGCATGTCGGACAGCGACCTCTTGCGATGGCCCCTGGGGCGAGTTTATGGTCCCAAACGGTGGCCGCACCTGGTGGCAAACTTCGAGCTGCTTCGGGTGTATGATGGGGTTGCCGCTGTTCTGCGAAAACCGTAGGAACGAGCCTCAAGTGCTTTCTCTGCTTGTACTACTGGAACGACAGCTTCCCGGCCTTCAAACTGATGGGATATGTCCACAAAGTGATTGTAGAACTGGAGGTGCTCTGATTGGTTCTGGACTTACATGGACTGACACACTCTTTGAAAATCCCTCACTGGCCTGTGGCAACCCAAGATAACAAGCAGATAGATCTTGGATGCGCTATAAGTGGACCACATGTGGACCACATGGCAGTTGTACGTCCTTGGGAGCAACTTTGTATTGAGAGATCTTGAGGGCAAGGAAAGGATGCAGCAGAAAAGTGAGAGCAAGTCAGTGTTCCATTCCGGTTGAAATGCCTGAGATATCCTGAATATTTCCTGAATCCTGAGATGAATTTTCACTTTGGTTTGCATGGTTTTGCCAAGGAAAAGAGTTGTCATCAGGCCAATGCAGAGGAGAGCTGCTGGAAGCTTTCCCAACAGTTTTCGCGACACTTCTGTTTTGTTTGAATCCCTGACAGCGGAGGAGACAGGAAGCAGCAAACATAGACACCTTTAGACACCTTTTGACACCTTTAGACACCTTGTAGATTGATGAAGCAAAGTTTTCTGGTCATAAACCGCAACATGTGGATTTGGCCTGGACACCCATAGGCTGCAGAAAAACCCACTGGTGAATCATCATTTTCCAAAGTTGGTCTTTTGCGGTGTGAAATCCTCCATTTTCAGACACATCCAGAGTTGATGAGTTTTGCATTTTACTCCGTGCTCCCTGCTGCTGTTTCGGTTTAAAGACCTCGGCCAAACACCTGGCGGTGCCGGGGAAGAAGGAGCTGTTTTGAGACAGCTCTGTGCACGGCTTGTGCACACGCTGCTAAGTTGCACTGGGTTTTAAAAGTTTTAATGGGAAATCGCTTATAAATGGAGGTGTTCATGGGGAAAAAATCCCTACACATGATTATTGCAAATGCAGGTTCTGATGGGCTAACACATCCATAGATGGGTGTTTATACTGTACCATCAAGAAGTTGCTTGCGATGAACCCTCTGCCCAGATCTGCCGGGATCAGGTGTTCTTGATGTTGGCGCTGGTCCGATCAAGATTGACAGAAGATGGCCTCTTAGTGTCTGATGTGGAGGTCGGAGCTGCCCAATCAAGTTTCTTGATGTTTCTTGTACGGTGAAGTCGACATGATCAACCTTGCATGCGCTGTCACTTTAATCATATTGGGTTATTTGGGTTCATCTGAAAATGATATTGGGCACTCCCCCAAGAATGATGATTGATGATCATTGTACCCACTTAAAATGGCCATGAGTATCCATGAATTATATCCACATGAATTATGGTATTCTTCCCATTTTCATGCATCTTCAGTCGGAAGCAATTGGTTTCATGGAATCAATGTCAGGAGCCTACGGCCTTCATTGGCATGGGTGCTGGCATTGGTGCAGCTGCAGGCGGCATGGGAGCGTTCATGCTGTGTGCGCTGGAACCTCAGGGATGGTTTGTCTGGGGGAAAACACCCAAATGCCATGGTGCATCACCATTTTCTCAAAGACAATTGCAGTTTTGGATAGTTTTTCTACGGTATACCCCATGTTCACACATCCACATGTGCCCGCTGTAAACTCTGCGTGTAGTTTTTTCCACCCTTCTTTGAGTACTCGTACGGTAACAGAATTTAAATATGTGGAGGGCGTCTGCGCGAGGCCCTGGAGGTAGTATGAATACCAGTTCGTATATTTAAATTAAATGTAGTTGCCGTATGTTTAAATGAATGGGATTCCGTATGTTTAAATGGCTGGGCGGGCCAAGGAATACCTTCCCAGAGGGAGTCTAAAATACCTGCATGTTCATATATTTAAAAGTCCGTATAAACCAAGTTGTAGTAGAGCACTTACATTAAAATTAAAATATCCAAGATTCATGTCGATCACTCCGTGGGAGCTTTCCTCAGGTCCAAATGTCCAGGCGGGATAGGCGCGGGCTGTTCTGGAGCAGCCAAGATGTTTTTTTCCGAAGCTTTGTCAGCGTTGGCTCATCTCCCTGCCTGTGTTTGGTCAGGAGGCTCCCTTGGAGGATTGTTGGGTTCGATGAACCCTATGAATTTGATGCCATTTGGTTCCGAGAAAGAGGAAAAGGATGCATCAGAAGACAAGGACTCTAGTGACTAGTAGTGACTGACCCCTCTCAAAGGCAGCCCGTCAACAGCTGCCAGTTTCAGTGCTACTCTCCATGCAGGATCCAGAAGAAAAGATGCAAAAGCAATTAAACTACATCGAGAAGGATGGCAAAAGTTTGGGGGGTGTGGAAGTCAGGTGGTGCTATGTTAAGGTCACTGATCTACAGACTTGCTGCCTTTTTTTCTTTGTCTGTACTTTGATATCTTTGATGTACGCAAATCTTGCAGCATTGTGTAGGTCCAAAACGGTTCGAGTCTATTCTTCTCAGCATGTTTACACATATAGCAGTGTGTCAAAACCTTGTACCCCTGGTGAACATCAAAATAGCTGGTAAATGGATGTTCATTCCCCTAAAAATGGTATTAATAGGTATTCATCCATACCCATATGATATCAATAATTTTCAATAATATATTCAATTTGTCATGCAATCTTCATCATCTTGATCTGAAAGCCACCAAAGGCGGGTCCACCTGCAGGAGATTTGCAATATGAATTGCAAGATGGCAGGGCTCATGGGTGCAGCTGCTGGTGGTGCAGCTGGCCATGTCGCAGAGAAAAAGATGAAAGAAAAGTCTGAGGACACTGGGCTGTTGGGAATGGGTCAAGCTGTTGGGTACAACATGCTATACCAATGGACCCACAATTTTGGTGTCACTGTCTGTGTTTTTATAAAGCAATTTTCTAGCTATTTCTATATTGTATAATTTGTAGAACTAAACCCACGATACAGGGGGGATGCCATCAAGAATGCTACATTCCCGTAGCATATTATTTAGAAAGGCTGCAAAGGCTGCGAGCGACCCAAGGAGATGATAGATTACCAGACTCTTCTGTTAATTGTTTGAGCTTCACCGCGAATGTGGAAGAGTACAGAGTCAAAATCGAGGAAGATGCACAGAAAAACAGGATAGAAGTGCTTTCCAATGGAACCGCTAGCCGGTTTCAACATCAAAGCTGATCACAAAATCATGCGCCTCTGTGGCAGGCGGAGGCGGCAGCAGAGACAGAGGCTCCGCAATATGCTCCCCCACCCAAGGGCTACGGAAAAGGTCTCAGCCCCAGAGTCTAGCAGCAGTTTGTTACTCAAAGACCTCAAAGGGAGCTTAGGACTCTGGAGGCACTGAGTGGAATGCAGATCCAGAGTTGGTCTATCTGAACGCTGTTCCCACACTTTCCCACCTTTTCTACCCTCTTCACAACCCATAGAAGCAGGCAAAGTTCATCAAAGTTCTACTCTCGGGGATATAGATTATATATGATTATATATGATTATATAATTATATGAATATATAATGCAAAATATATAGAAGATAGCAACTGAGAACTTAGATCCCCATCCTGCTGGATGTTGGTTGTCTCCTGAGGATATGGCAAATATGGTGGCTACCGACCACCTCCTCAGCCAGGTGAGACATTCGTGTCGTGTTTCGTCAGTCACTCAGCGACAGCTGCGCTGCAAAAAGCATCGAGGCTACTGCCCGGCACCACCATATCGACGGCCGAGTCCTCCCCCAAATCAATACTACAGAAGCAAGGGCCTCAGGAATCACCCAATTGTATCAAATTCTTCACGAATTAGTGACGAATCAGTCTCTGATGTCTCTGATCCATGATTGGTTCGGGAGCTCTTCTGCTGGATCAAAATGCCTGAAGGTCAGCGGGGCCCAGGCGGCCCTGGCTCCTACATAGTAGATAGCTTCATCTAATTTGCAGGTGTACAAAGCTCCCTGCGATGCTAGCTATGCCCTGCTCAAAGAATGTCTTCAGCAGCTTATCCGGATTCCGTTTGTCCGCGTCCTTCAAAGCGTTGTAAAATGCAGTGCGTGTTTCGTATGCAGAGTAGATAAATGCCAAGTGGGCATTGTGTCCCTTTGCAATCTGGAGAGATGCAAAATGATGCATTTTCTGCATGTGAGCAAAAAAAGGAGAAAAGGCTGCTTGCTGCTACTGTAGCATTTGTCACAAGATAGGGAGTTTGGCAAATTGCGATGATGTGATGTGACATCCACCATCTACAGATCCATTCTGTGGCTCATATTGTCATGTTTGAGTTCAATCATGCAGGAGCGACGGATCGAGCTAGCCTCAGAACACTTTTGCTGTAGATTTCGGATGAGTTTGTCTTGGACGGTTGGGTGCCTTGGTCTCCAGCAGTGGCAAGGCAGACTTGGCTCAGTCTCAGCCTGTGCGGCTGCCAAGGGGAGAGAGCATCTACACCAGTGCAAGCTGCTGGATGCAATTTCCAGAGACTTTTCATGACTTTCCCATGTATGTATTGATCAACATTTACTGACATTGATTGGATTTACAAAGCTGGCATCAGGGGAAAGTCTTTGATGGAATGGATTATGGATGATAGTGGAATTAAACCACGACACTTAAACATGTTAAGCATTGTTTCAACACAGGCCATCTGCCAAAAGCTCGCAGCCCTCAAGGTGCAGGGCAGCAACGCAGGGGCAAACAGGGTTGAATGATGTTGAATGACGACAGATGGCCACACGAATAATATACATTAATATACAAGGAGTTTTTGGTCCAGGATGAATTGCATCTGAGGGCTCGAGGCTTCTGAGTTGGATTGAGGAACTCTCCGGGAATCATGCAATGCAAGCTGCCGAACATAGTAGAAGCAACCAAAGTGATCTTATTGAGGATCAATGTGGAACAATAAAAAAGACACGCATTGTTGGGTGCGAAAAGTCGCAAGCCAAAAAACACAATTTGTCGACTAGCGTTCCGCGTACCATAGATCACTTACTATGTATACATGGTTTTATAGTACATGAAGGATACGGTGTCAATATAGGGCAGGATGTGTAAAAACTCCTGCAGTAAAACCATGTAGTGTATATATCATCGATCTACTCTGTAGCGTTGGTTCAAAAGTATCAGCAGCTTAGCGGATTTTACCCCATTGTCGGTTGACCTGGTAAAATACAGGTTATCAGCCGT
>Ga0126342_10007904_pt1 | contig 19019 bp, 23 predicted proteins | sample Cyp1metagenome_FD_92528 | JGI IMG/M metagenome (GOLD analysis project Ga0126342, IMG submission 92528) | Coral microbial communities from Lord Howe Island, Old Settlement Bay, Australia - Cyphastrea 1 metagenome | ecosystem: Host-associated > Invertebrates > Cnidaria > Coral ... | reverse complement strand
TTTGTCACAGATTCCTTTCACACACAACTTTGTCACACAAGCCTTTCACACACAACTTTGTCACACACAACTCTTTCACACACAACTTTGTCACACACAACTCTTTCACACACAACTCTTTCACACACAACTTTGTCACATACATCTCTTTCACACACAATCTTGTACACAACTTTGTCACATACAACTCTTTCACACACAACACTTTTACAGACACAAACTTACACACACAACACTGTCACACACAGCTCTTTTACCCAACCTGTCTTGCACCATCTCCTTTCCCATCTCATTTTCACATCTGCTTGTGGTCATTGGAAGAAGTTGATTTGTGGGGTTATCCGGTCCTTTAATTGTTGTTGTTGTTGTTGTTGTGGTGTGGTGCAATGAGTGTAGCGTAATGTAATGTAGTGTAGTGTGCTGTAGTGTAGTCCAGTGCAGTGTAGTTTAGTGTAGTGTAGTCTAGGTGTAGTTGTAGCTGTACGTAGTGTAGCCTAGCGTAACATAATGTAGTGGAATTAGGGTATTGTAGTGTAATGTAGTTGTAGTTGTAGTTGCACTTGTTGTTGCAGTTGGACCACGGCCCCTAGTTGGCCGTGTCGTTTTCTTCTTGTTTCGGCATGGTTCATGTTTCCATGTACACCTCCACACTTGTCATATCCTACGCTGCTGGCTTTTACTTGTGTCGGCTCTTCTACGTTACTTATCTCTTCTTGGGTGGGGTGGGTTGGGGGGTGGGGTGCGATGTTAACGTCCATGTACACGTCCACACTTGTCACATGCTACGCTACTGGTTTTTACTTGTGTCTGCTCTTCTACTTTACTTATCTCTTCTTGGGGTGGGTGGGTTGGGGGGCTGGGGTGGGTTTCACGTGCATATACACGTCCACACTTGTCACATGCTATGCTACTGGCTTTTACTTGTCTGCTCTTCGACGTTACTTTATCTCTTCTTGGGGTGGGGTGGGATGTTGGCGTTCATGTACACTTCCACACTTGTCACATGCTACGCTACTAGCTTTTACTTGTGTCTGCTCTTCTACGTTACTTATCTCTTCTTGGGGTGGGGTGGGTGGGGTGTTGGGGGGGGATGCTAACGTTCATATACACTTCCAGACTTGTCACATGAAGTCATGGAAGAAAACAGGAAAAGTGTCAGGCAGATGATGTGCCCACTAGTTTTTAGAAATTTCAAAGCCCAAATTTTGACAAGGAAAATATCAAAATCGATACGGCACCACAAGGCCACGAACATTTTCAAGAAAGCAGAATGCGGTTTGTGCCGCGGCTGTCTGAGGGTCGTGCGCCTAGTTGTGGTTGTACTTGTAGTTGTACTTGTAGTTGTAGTGTAGGGTAAGTAGTGTAGTGTTGTGTAATGTCGCGAGGTTGTAGTTGTAGTTGTAGTTGTAGCTGTAGCTGTAGCTGTAGTTGTAGTTGTAGTTGCAGTTGTAGTTGTAGTGTAGGGTAATTAGTGTAGCGTAGTGTTGTGTAATGTAGCGTGGTTGTAGTTGTAGTTGTGGTTGTGGTTGTGGTTGTGGTTGTGTTTGTAGTTGTAGTTGTAGTCTAGTGTAGTGTAGTGTATTGTAGTGTAGTTGTGTAATGTAATTAGTGTAGTGTAGTGTAGTGTAGCGTAGTTGTAGTCGTAGCTGTAGCTGTAGTAGAAATAGCAGTTGTAGTTGCAGTTATAGTTGTAGTGCAAATGGTGCAGTGTAGTGTAATTAGTGTACTGTAGCGTAGCATATTTGGATTTGCATTTGCATTTGTAGTTGTAGTGGTAGTGTAGGTTGTAGTTGTAGATGTAGTTGTAGTTGTCTATCTATCCGTCCATCCATCCATCCATCCATCCATCAATGTGTCTATCTGCAAGTTTGAAAACGAAGCTATTCTGCGAGACTTCCTCAATTTTCGAACTTGACAACATCAGAGGCGCAGCAATTCTTCGAGACTTCCTCAAATTTTGAACGTGACAACGGCAAAAACGAAGCTATTCTGCGAGACCTCAATTTTTCAAGTTGACAACATCAAAAACGAAGCAATTCTGTGAGACTTCCCTCAAAAATGGAAACTTGAGTGCAGGGCTGACGGCCTCGTGCCATTGCGTTTTGCGATTTTTTCCACTCCATCTGTGTAAAGCGCTGCGCCTGCCACGAAAAAGTGATGCCAGGTCATACGAAGTGCTACACCTGTCACGCAAAATCATCTCAGCAAACCTGAAGATTTGATGCTCCAAAATGCAACTCCTCTCAGGAAATCAGCGCCCTGACCTCCTAACATCTCTTTCGTATCGCGCCTGCCACGCGAAATGCATCTTTCCAGATCCTCTTCAAATGTCCCACGCCTGCGATCGTTTTTGGAAATGCTACAAAACCCTCACGGTTTGATCACTTTTGGCAAGGTGCAGAATCCCTTGCGCCTGCAACGCAAAACCACATCTGAACGTCGAAAAGTGGTCCGAGACCGTCAGTTTTTTACACTTCGCTTCCACATGTGCTTCGCGCCACAACGGGGTGCGCACGGCGTGCACTTTTTCGACATGTCAACTTCCGAAAGTGCTCCGAGAACTGGTGTGTTTGGTACACTTTGACTTCGAAATGTGCTTCTTCACTCACAACGGCGCGCGCTTTTTCGACATCTCAACTTCCAAAAGTGGTCCGAGCATGAGGTGTTTTGTACAGTTTGACTTGGAAATAAGTTTCGCGCCACAACGGCATGCAGTTTTTCATCTCTCATCTCCGCAGATGGCTCTACCGCTTTAGCGAGCCTAATTTTCCACCCTCCGGAGCCAGATTGGAAAAACAGTGATTCGCGACAGTTCTACCTTTTCGCACACCTGCATCTTCTTTCTTCTGACTCTTTCTCTTCTCTTTCTCATCTCTTCTCTTCTCTGACTCTTCCCGCCGCTGCTTTTTCATCTGTCCATATTGTCGGAGGGTTGACTTCTAAATTTCTTCGACAATCTATTGGCATCTATTGGCATCTATTCTATTGGCAATCTATTTGGGGGTTTGGAACGTGCTTGGCACTCTGATCAAAGAATCTTCTGCAGCATACAGTGAAGAGCAGTGAAGAGCAGTGAAGAGCGAGTGGTGCGTCGCTCTGCTACATTAAGTGAGACGCACTCAGAGATGCAATGAATTGAATTGAGGTATTCTTTGTGTATGTCGAGTTTCATCTATCCAGTTGTGGTGGCATGGACGTGGGGCGGTGGTTGGCTCTCTGAGTTCCTGAAGGTGGGTTTCACTGACCTCGCAGGTGCCTTTGTCAAACTATTGGAACGTAGTTGCAGCAGCTGCAGCAGTTGCAGCATGTTCCCAGCAGTGACAGTCAGATGTTGGGTTCCGGGTCTTGGAGTGGTGTGTCGTTTTTGGTCAAACCCAAAAACCAGAACGAAACCGCAACGCTGGAAACCTGGAACCTGCTGTTGGGTTGCAAAGCTGGGCTAGTTGCATCTTGGTGTACTTGTTGCATCTTGTTGTAATTTCTGTGCGTGAACAAGCATTCTGACGTTGAGACTTCTTAAGATCTTAGTGTGATTATGTGGTACGGTATTTGTGTTATATATGTGTATTTATTTGTGTTGTTGTATTTGATTTGCCAGGCATGGGCATGGTTTTTGCATCATGCCATGAAGCGAGATGTATTGAGATGTCCAAGGTAGTGGGGTCGTACATCTCACTGGTGGAATCTCTGGTTTGGTTGGTGCCATTATTGTGAGACCACGAGCTGGGCGCTTTCAGGGAAATGCTGTCAGCTTCGAGGCTCACAATCTTCCTTTGGCTGTCTCTCGTCCCAAACTTTTGTCACTTTCTGCCAAAACATTGTTATTTCTCAATAAGAAAAGGATAGAAAAGGTCTCTTTGGCACAAAAGCCTGTAGCTGCAAAGTGGCTGCAAAGCGCAATCTTTAATGATGTACTGACTCCACAGCTCTAAGTCTAAATCAAAGAGAGACACGTATATATATATATATATATATATATGTAAAATAAATAAATAAATAGATAAATAAATAAATAAATAAATCAATCAATCAATCAATCAATCAATAAATAAATAAATAAATATAAATAGATAAATAAATAAATAAATACATAAATAAATATACACACAGATACACCGGGGTAAAAATAGCAGGCGCCGTATTCTGAATTCAGGGGGACTTAATAGATGGCACGGCACCGCTATTTTGACAGGAATCTGAGGAAAAAACACAATTTTGACAGTGTGAAAGTAGATGGCGCACCAAAGTGAGTTGCGCCATCTAAGGATGCCATGTTCTATCCAAATGTGCAATGAATTTTGCTGAGATTTAATGAGATTTGTGGGGTAGATTCTGCGCCATCCATGGTTGAAACGCTCTTTTCTTTCAGCTGGACATCCTGCACCAGCTGCACAGCATGCAATGCAGATCCTTGTGCTAGTTACAGTACCTCTAAGTAAGATGCCAAGACCCACAAATTCTTTGATATGTGATTTTAAGCTTTCAAAGCTTTCTGGGAAGAGCGGTGGTTTAAACAGATTTCTGATTCGTACATTGCTGATTTTCTGGGTTTGTTAATGTGCCCAAATCTACTTTTCATTCGATTCGGATGAACATGTGCATGGATTTTGTTGGAGAAACCGCTCACATGAATACGCCAGTGACATGTGAGTTGCGCCATCTATGTGGCTGTAATATGGGAGGTTGCTGGAGTTGCGCCATCTATGGCAGTTGCAAACATGATCAAACTGCGAGCACCCGGTTGCGATAATTCCACAGATTCAACATGTTCGACCGAATCCTAAATATGTATTCGCCGTTTTGTGGTGCAAAATGGCTGGCACATGTCGAAGCTATCTTAATGCGCGCTGCTATCTTAATGCGCGCTGCGCCATCTACCGAACTCCTTGGGGGGGTGGCCCGGATACATGGCGCAACTCAGAATACCGCGCCTGGTATTCTCACCCCGGAGTAACATGGATATTTTTCTATGTGTTTACATGTATGTACATATGTCTATAATTCATCCGAATGCGGACTGTTTTTTGTAGCTCATCGAGGTCCTTGGAACCCTCTTTTTATGGGTTGGTTGGTTTGGCTTCAACGCTGGCTCTGTCGGTGCTATGCGCAATGGCTGCCTTGCTGCGCTATGGGGGATTGGTATGGATTGGTTGCCAGAGAGCTGCATGTGGAATAGAGAAGTCGTGAACGGTCGTGAATGGTCGTGAATGGTCATTGACAGCTATAAATCAATGGTCTCCAACAAGAGCGGAAGTGAATAATTACCTACCCCTTGTGGGCTTCGTCCCAAGAATGCTCTGAAGACGTTGGGAACATCTTGTGACGAGCCTGCACCCAGGGTCCAAAAAATCAACTGAATGCATTGCCATTTCAGAGCTATCCTGCTTGTGATTGAGTCGCATTGTCGAACTTCGACCTCGCCAAGAAAGACAGATGATGATGCTTATGACAGATTCAATATCATGTAGCTGTTCGATTGATTGATTTGGCCTGTCTCTTTGGGAAGAATTTTCAGCATGGCAATTTATGTGCTGGCCACGTCTGGTCCTTGAGGCTTGGAAGCATCCTTAGCAGCACACATCGCTATGAACACAGTGTTGTCAGGAGCAACAGGCACTGCCAGAACTAGGGTGGTTTTGCGGGGTGGAATGGCATGGTTCTCAAGATCCTCATACCCCCTGGTGTCATTCCACTTTGTTGTGCTGTCAGTTCACAGTTGAATAGTTGTGTTGGTGTTGTTGTTGTTGTTGTTGTGGTGGTTGTGGTGGTTGTGGGTGTGGGTGTGGCTGTCGCTGTCGCTGTCGCCGCGGTGGTGCGGGGGTGGTAGTCAGTGCATCCGTGTCACAGTCAGTCACGGTCACCGACATGGCAGGCAGTCTCTTAACTCCACACAGACACGGGTGCCTTTTGAGGCATACGATGTTGTTGGGTGTGTTCAGCCCCCTTTAGGGCCAATTTTTGTCTGTTTGTTTGTTTATTTGTTTGTTCTTGTGCCTGTTTGTTTGCTTTCCACTTCGAGTTCTCCTCTTCATTGATAGTCATTCATAATTGTATGACTGGTTCTTTGTTTCTTGGTTGGGGGAGTTGTCGATTTGTTGCCAGTGGAGATGCACGAGCCTTAAAACCTTGGATGGGCAGTGTCACAGTGCAAACCTTCTGCCCCAGTGTTCCCACAGGATGTGTGCACCCTCCTATCAATTGCCACACATCACACATTTGCATCACCTGGTGGAACTTTGCAAAAACCTCTGTCATGTGCAATGTCAACCCGGATGAATAAACGCACGGGTTGTTTGATTGAGGGGAATGATCTTTCATAGTCCTGTATCATGATCTCTTCTCACGATGACCCACCCAAGTCATCAGAAAATGTCCAATCCTGAGTTGACATGAGGCGGCCTTACTGTCATGCTTCTCAGATGGATAGCAGTGAGAAAGTTTCTTCAGCTGCAATAATAGTACTGGTTGGTGCCCGATTGATTGAAATGCTTCAGACTTGGTTTTGGGAACCCCCGAATGAATGGTCTTAGTCTTGGTGTGCACCTGGTAAGATGGGATTGGTCCAGGTTGGAATGCTGCCCGGAAGGTTGCTTGAACCCAAAGCCTTTGCCGCTGAAAAGAAAACTTGTGGAGTTGGAGACTTCTCTATTTGAAACACGTAGGTGAAAGTAAGCCATGCAATTGCTGCCAGTCAAACACCTGCATTTGGTACCAATGCCAGCCCTGCCAGAATTGTTTCCCATTCAGGTATGACGTTGGAGGACTCTGCAATGGGATACTGGCGGGGGTCGTGTCCATCACTGCAGGATGCTCAAACATAACCAATCTCTCCGCGATCGGAGTAGCCGTGGCACGGCTTGTGCATAGTTTTTTTTTTTGCTTTCTCGTGTTCCTGTTCGTGCAAACAGATCTGTACCACCAGAGGGTAAAAAACAATGTGTTTGCACATATGTGGGTGCACATTGATGGGCACAGCAGTAATCTGAATTCCTCGATCGTTATTCAAGAGATTTTCGGTCCATGTCAAATTGCGCGTTGCGGCCTCTATCAGAATCGAACTGACCATCTGGATTTCATTGTAGCTTCATATTATGGTGGGAGGGATGCTATGACACATCTATATTTCCACATATTTCCCCACCCTTTTCTTCGAAACCACAGGGACCCCTGGTCTCAACATGCCTGAATGCTGGCTACTTTGGAAAGACATGAAGGGGAAATGGAGGGTACAGTGCAAGAGCAGACCTGAACAGTGGAGAGGCGTTGAGTATCTAAGGGTCCCTATGTACAGACAGAATAAGTCAAGGATATGAATTGGACATTTTTTTTTGTCGTGCGGGGCTTGCAGCTGTCAGATTGACCAGAGGCCGTTGGTGGGTTGCTCTATCAGCTAGCAGCAAACTTGTTGCAGCGACTTCACATCGATGATCCTGTCAATGCATTTCCTGAACCTTTGCTGAACAATTTCGCTTTGACTCCTGCTGAATGGGTATGCGAATTGGCAGATATTGATGCCGATACTGATGCGGCGGGCCATGCGGCGGGCCATGCGGCTGCTGCTGCTGCTGCTGCTGCGGCTGCTGTGGCTGCTGCTGCTGATGATGATGCTGCTGCTGTTGATGCTGCTGCTACTGCTGGTGGTGGTGGTCGTGGTGCTGAAAAGGAAGAATACATCTGCGGATGATGGCGACGATGGTGATTGAACATTAATAGCGGACAGAGGAATTTACAGCGTGTGATTACCAGAGTTGATGGCATCAATGTTAGCAAAGAAGGTGATTGATACCACAGATCCGCACAACTTATCCATTTGAAAACAGGTAATAAAAGATCGTCACCAAATGTATGGTGGAACCGGTTGTCCGCTGCAGACATGTTATTTTGGTTTCATTTCAATATTTTCAATGCTCTGTTTTAAGCATAAGATGCGAACTGTGCGGCTTACAGGATCCATCACGATCCGTTGCAAGCGTTGCAAGCTCTCTGAGACTCTCTGAGGTACACGGTGTATGTGGCTTGTGGGGCTGTCTCGCTGCTGTTCTTTGCGACTGGGGTGGTTTTGATCGCTTCCATGGAATGAACGGCTGGGAATGCTTTCGTGTAAGCTCTCCAGACACCACAGATCGCAGCTGCTTTGGCCCGGAAGCAAAGGGGTTGGCTCTCTTGGCGACTTAGCTGCACAGAGAAAGGTGAAATCGATGGATTTGATATACGTCTCGAGCTGGAACAAAATGCCCAAAAGCATCAGTGAATTTGTTGGCAGAACATCGAGGCTCCAGACTAAGAGCCTTCAGTACATTGTCTCTGGTTGCAGAGGTACTCAATAGTGTGACTCAGTGTGACTTTGGGTGACCAAACTGTGTAGGTTTGGCTCATTTTCATGGTCTGCGTCATTTTGTGGGCAGGAGGCTCCTTGGTCGAGCAAAGCGGCCAAATCCATGCACTTGTTGTGGGGGAGAGGGACTGAGACACTACCTTTTTGGAGTTCTTTTTTTGTACAACCAGAGCAATGGACTCCGGATATGTTTTAATCAGTTTTCTTTCAAAGTGGAATCTAGACCTCCAAGTTTCAAATCCATGAGAGCCCAAGGACCCAGAGTTCATCAACTTCCCAAACCACATCAAACTGAACAAAACCAAAGTGACATCATACATATATATATTTTTTGAATAATATATATATATATAATATTATATATGATATACGTATAATACACACACATATATATATCATATATGTATAATATATATATATATATATATATATCGCGATGTATACATAATATTAATATAATATGGGTATACATACAATATATATATATATATGCAACTGTGGATCAGAGTTTTCTGAGGATCCAGTGTTGGTTATGTCCATGTTTTGTCTCCACAAAGAATATCAGGAAGCAGTTTACCTTGTTACTCTTTCTTCGAAATTGCAATGCTTGAATCTCCGAGGCAATGAGTCTCTTGTTTCTCAGTCAGCGTCAGTACTCCAAAGTGTTTCGGACCTCTGTAGACTATGATCTAGGAGAGACTTGTGGCGGTGCCGAGACTCTCATGGCACATGGCATTCTGAAAACTATAGCCCTCCTGTCAGATCCTGTCAGCTTCTGTCAGTTCCAGTGTCACATTCCCTGCTTTGAGCTTACGTGGCTGATGTGGCTTACGCGGCTGCTGTGGCTCCCGTGTCCCATGGCTCAGGACTCTCTTTCATTTTGTTCCAGAGCGCGCAGCTCTTGGGACTCCTACGAGTAGATCATGAGGCTGACGAAAAAGGCATTGATGCAATAGAGCATGCTCAGATCCTCGGCCCCCTCAGTCCCCTTGGTCATGGTTTAACATTGTTTTATCACATTGTTTGATATTGTCACGCCCAGGATGAACTCCATGTTCAAAAATATTCAGGCAAAGTCTACATGTCCATTTACCGTGTTCACTTGAGTGTGCACATTGGTCATTCTCGCGGTCTTGGCAATGGCTCATCCCTGAAAGTTTTGCTTAAACACATTCAACATGTTTTGCTTCCCACAGCATCAACTTCAAGCTCTTTTACGTGTTGATATAGTCATGTTGTACCTATGCATGTTAACGAAGCATGTACACATTTTCACAAGTTGACTTTTGGCGTTTGTGAGCTTCAGTGTGTCACTGCCCACAATCTTTCTGCATGCACACATTGCAACCTCAAGAATTACAGGGAGATCCTTTTTAAGAAGCGTTTCAATCAGCTTTTTCCTGTCTTTCCGAAGTAGTTCCTGCACACCAAACCTTTCAACGAAGAGCATATATATATATATATCACCTGTTTCTCTGCCACCGAGGAATCGGGCATACAACTTTTCAGAGCAACAGGGTGGCGGCCACAGTTTACAGGGTGCACATGAGGATATTCAAGCTGAAGAATATGAATAATTTTAGGAGTTCAAAAAGGCTGACCTTGAAGAAAACACCGAGACTGTAGGGTAAACTAGTCATGCGACCTGACTCAACATACTTGCAGTTTGATATACTAGGATGCAGTTTCATCCCGTATATCCCGGAAACAGACTGTAGAAGGTGCAGTGGCGTGCATTTTGCCTCAAGGAGGACTGGAACTTCCTGGAACCAACAGAAACTTCATGACACTTCAGACATAGCAGAGAGCCCTTCATAACATTGGCCTCAAGCCTCCACGGACGTGGACAGGATACATCAGGATACTAGCTGCTTACTAGATGTTGAATTGGGGTATTGTATTTCTAAGTTGCTTTTGGCGACTTGAAAATAACTGTTCCTAGACATCTGACATTCGTGAGTCTTGCATCTTGGTGCTTTGCTGCTCGACATTCAGACTTCCTCTTGACACAGTTGCGGCTAAACCTTTCCATCGAAGCCAATCTTCAATCGGATTTTCCTATCTGACACCTGATTTCTTGCTTCACATGAAATGATGCAGTGGCGTGCCTGGCGTGCTGTTCCAGACGCAAAGCAGTTTGTTCCGCATGCTGAGGCCCAAATTCCTGGCGAGTTTTGTGGTTTCAATGAGCCAAGTCTTTTAGTGGAGCCAAACTCTGGGACTTGGTCTCAAGTCATCCTTGCAAAGGACATCAGAAGACATTTTTTTTCATGTGTATTTATTTCATCATTTTTCATCATATTTCATCTTTTAATCCATGAGACGCCATGAAGAGTTAATAGTTGAAGATAGTGCTGAGTTGGTTTGCCCGATCAGCCAAGCCCTATTGCTCTCTAGAGGTTTTGTGGAGGCTTTGCAGTTTCAACACCAGAGGGTCATGGTAAGTTGTAAAATTTGTACGCCCTGCTGGCACTTTCCAAAGAAAGTTCACCCAAGGTGAACATTTGGAGCGACTGCTGCATACTTTCTCACATGTCATGTCCTTGAAATGATGAAAGAGAACATGTTGAAGGAACTACTGAGGTTTTGTGGACCAGCGGCGCTCCAAGAATCGTAGCAGCTTTTATTTTCAGATCTCTGACAGCATGGTCATGCCAGAATGCTCTGGGTTGCTCTGGGTAAGATACACTCCTGATGGATGCTGGGCAGTGCTGGCTGGAACGAAATCTTGCCAACTGACATCAACTGGAGCATCAATGACTATACAGACCCCTGCACCATATTTCAAGTTGCATGCTCCTTTTATTTTTTGTTGTAAATCACCGAAGCACATCAAAATGTCAAGCGAGCGTAGCAGATGGTAGATTTAAACATTTTGCTTTAAAGCTCTTTCCGAAACAAGCCCCTTATACCAAGTATGCAAGCACACTGAGACTTCTTGTGCCAAGTTTCTTCAAAGGAGACAAAGTCAGCTCGAAGGGTTTGTTTGTCACAAGAATCCAGTCTCGCAGATGCTCAACCAGCACAAGTAGCACAAGCAGCACAACGGCTGATTTCGTGCCGTACGTGACCATATCAGAAGTGGTCATGCGGCAATTGACCCGGCGCAACCAACCTGGGTTTGAAAAGGAGCGATGGCACTGGCTTTGCCTTTCCCTTGAACCGAAGGAGCCTGATGCAAGTGGCTCTGAAACACACATTGCTTGCAAATCTCAAACACTGTCTGCCTTTGCAACATTCTTATGTCACTTACATTCTAAAGTGGGTGTCATCAAAAGTCTTATCGAAAAGAGACACAGAACCTGACAATAAAAAAGGGATCCCGTGCTCCTAATCTCAAGCCGATCGATTTTGCATCAGAAGTATTGTTCAGAAGTAAGACAGACAGACAGCCAGCCAGCCAGCCAGGCAGCCAGGCAGCCAGGCAGGCAGGCAGGCAGGCAGGCAGACAGACAGATAGACACACACACACACACTTTGAAATGACACAACTTTTCTTGACACCGCTTTGAACTTTCTGCTGACATGCAAGAACATGCCCCAGCACTGTTTCTCGCTTGAATCAGAATGAATAGATTGTAGCAGCAGAAGCTGAGTGATTCGATTCGTGTGTACCTCTAACATGCGCTTGGAGTTGGAGTCTCTCGCATGCCCAGTGGGGAAAAATCGACTTGTATCCGTGAGTTTGCACAGCAAGGCCATGACTGAGAGACAAACATAAGTTGGTGAAGCGGTAGAGGAGAAGGAATTGATATGTTATTGCTTGGGTGGATCAACGCACCCCATATGCTATGACACTATTCAGTACTAAGAAAGCCCTATTCCACACGACATACATAGAACATCATAGAACATAAGTCTATGCAAAAACATATGCACCAACAGAATTGGATGGCGATGTCAAATCCTTCGCAGCTCCATCTTGTGGTGCTCCCAGGTGTTTTCTTTTGAAAGACAGGCACGATGTATGTTTGGCAGTCAGACCCACATGCGAAGCTGCGAAGCAGTGTTTGATGCGTGAGTAAGCGTCACGTGGCGACTTGATTAAAAACAATGTTTGCAAGATTTTAAGATAAGATCGAATTTCCATGCAGCATCCGGTCACACCTATTTGTTTATTGTCAGTGTTGTTACGATGTGCATGTCTTTATTAGGATATATTCCATGTTTCCTGACTCTTGTTTGGCGTGCATCAATGAGCAACATGTAGGACATGCAAGTGAGAAAGTATAACATGCAAGTGAGAAAGTATATTCCTGTATGCAAAGAGGAGAAAACGTCCTTTTCGACCTTTGCAAAGACGGTTTCGAAAACGACCCGTGAAATCTGTGGTGTTGAGTCGTCACGCGCAGGATGGTTTATGTACGGTGTAAAGCACGTTTTGAAAAAAATCACATTGACAATGACAACAGCATTTTTGAAATTCCGCTGAAGGGACATTCACGTGCTGAGCTTGTATGTATAGAACGGCGTGTAGAAAGTGTATCGAGATATCACGAACTTATGGCAGCATTCAATGTGTTCCTTGTAATGATGGTCTCGCTGGCCATTTGAGCAGCTTCAAAACCCCCAGGAAAGGATTTTTGCAAATTGCTAACTCTGCTGCTTTCGCGACAGTCGAAAAGCAGGCCGCGAAAGGATCGCGAAGTCATTTGCCGCGAGAGCTCACCGAAAGCGAAACCCCCAGCGAAACGAGTCGCTGCGAAAGCTCTGCGAAAGCTGAAAAGAAAGCAGCTCGCGAAAGCCAAAACGCAGGCCGCGAAAGAGGCGCGAAAGTAGCTGCGAAAGAAGACACTTGAGAGTTAACAGGAAAGTCCTGAGGGTTTTTGAAACTGCTCATTTGCAGTGTGTTCATTTGGTAAGCTGACCCCTTCCGATTTGTGGAGCAAGCACAGCAAAAAAACTTGTAGGACACAATACACGAAAGCACTGGACACCGAGTGACACTACACACTGCAATATGCAAGGGCACACTCGGGACTCGTTTCCCAGCCCAATTTCTTGGCGCTGAAAGGTTGCTGAAAGGTTGGCAAATTGCAGTGTTCTTTCAGAGTTGGAATCGTTGCAACAACACATCGCTGGTCATCTAGGTCTGTGGGCAACGAAGGAGTGCCCTGGTGAGAGCGAAAGCGTTGCGCTTGCAGCTTGCCGAGAAGGTGCGACATGATGTCGATCAGAAACCGAGAAATCGATGAGTAAATCATGATGGATGTCGAACCAAAAACTTCCTGTGAGGTATTCTTGAAACAAACGGTGTAAAACATGCAACTTGTGTATTTCTTCTTCCTAAGGATGATCCGCACATCATCCTTTTTTGTGCTTTACCGAGACAGTTGTCATCGAACTTGAGATTCGCCATGATTCCAGCGGTTTTTGCACCCGTTTCCAAGCTTTCAGAACATGAGGCCAAGCAGATCCGGGATGTTTCTGAGCAAGAGGAAGCGGAGGTGCACCTGAGTTCTTGACTTTGTTTGTGCATATTGAATAGATTTGAATAGCATTGCTCAGTTCCATACATGATAAACACATGCGGAATCACGACTTGATTTCCACCAGTCACGACTTGATTTCAACCAGTCACGACTCGATTCTACCAGTCACCACTGCAGCTACTATTGACAGATACAGATTACAGATCCTTCAAAAGAAGATTTTGCAGTTCGTGAATGAAGAATTGACTACATCACAAGGTTTAAATAGCTTATTTAGCCTCACCGTGACCAGATGCGGGCCAAGCTCAGCCGGTTCTGGGTTTGTCTACACCTGAATCCTACGAAATCTACGGAGCCTAGCTGAGCCTAGTGGTCGCCCTATGCCCTGGGTTTGCAGGCGGAGCAACGAGTGAAGCTGTTGCAGTCTGGGCGCCAGCGAGCCCAGGAGAGGCCGGAGTAAGGCAAGGGGGAAAAAAACAGGACGAACAAAGAAATAAGGAGAATAGATTTGAATACAATAGCGGACCAGCAGTTAGAATATGGGAAAATCAAACTTCCGTGTTTAACGCGAGTCCAGGATATATCTGTTTTCATATGTTGTTGAGTTGCGTTAATTCACACAGAATTTAAAAAATAAAAAGACCCCTACACTTAGAATATTTTGGATGTTCATGTATAGTATGATATTACATGAAAACCACACAAATCGTGTGTTTCACAGCCGTTTTCGAGGCGTCTCAAAACCCTGGACACAACTGTTGAATTTGTGCCTAAAACAACCACATTGGGTTCGTACATAATTAGTCACTTTGTACATAAAGCTAACCACCCCGGGCTCATTTATGTTAAACATTAACATAAATCCATATTCTAAAACTTTAATCTTTTTTTTTTAAAAAAAAATTCTAAGTGCCTGTCCGACATAGTAGATGGATTTAATTTAAGATGATTTAATTATGTAACTCCAACTAATTCCAACTAGAACACATTAGTAATTATAATCTACAGTGAACCTTCGAAAAAAAATTGGAGCAAACAAGTTGGAATAATTGATTCCCTCTTGAATAAGCACTAGAGCGAACACATGTTTATGTTTAAAGGTTCGTCAGAGACATTCTTTTCTCATCTTCTCTCTGGTTTGGCGGTTGATTGTTTGTCCACTGGTGGTTCACAGCCAAAAACACATCCAAGATGGCAGAGGACACAGCTGGACGGGAAACTTCCATAAACTTCCTGTCTATGAGAATCCAGGATGCTTCATGGATCTTAATGGGCCCAACGAAAGTGAAACCACACGATGTTCCTTTTCAGTAGTCGCAGGGGCAGCAATGGATAGAAATGGTTTTTGCTTGACTTCATTGGTTTGCATGTCTGGCGGGGGTTTGTTGTGTAGCTTTCACTTGCTTGAGGCTTGCGGTCCAGGTTGCGAATCCCATGCCATGAGCGGTGTTTTCAGAGCATGTGTCATTAAGATCCCGTTCAAGATCCGGCAGCATACGCGTGATTGATTCCAATGGTATTTCAATCCAGGAATATCTAGGAACTACATCTAATAAGTGCACACTCTGGCAATGGGACTGAGTTACGTAGCTTTCACCATCTTACAGCTAGATGTTCAAAGTCTGGTGGATCACAGTGAGGAGCGATCAAAAGCTCTGAAAGCTGGGTTGTCAGAGGTGACTCAGGAGGCCGGGGTAGTCGCTGGGCAGTCGCTGAGCAGTCCCTGGGCAGTCCCTGGGCAGTCGCTAGGGGAAGAAAAACTTTGCTTCAACAAATTGAACGACCGGACGTTGCGCTGTCAAGAGCTGGCAACTGCAACAATTTTTGCATTGTGCTTCCGCTATTCCAGTCATCTAGTTGGTTCTCCCCGGTCTTCGTTTATCATTTCATGAGATGACATTTGCATTGCAAGTGAATCTGCCTTGTAATTTTCTTTTGCATGCGATTCTGTTTCATTTTCCTTTAGTGCATTAAAAACCCCTAGTCATTCCTTCAACCCCTGGAGTTGGTGTCGTGTGCGTCCCTGGCCAATTGCTATCATTGTCCAAATTGGTTCCTGCGGAAGGCGATTCCATTTGTCTCCGCTGAATTTGGGATTGAACAAATTGTCTCTTCATGAGTCTTCCATTGCCTTTGTGTCTCCAAGCGTTTGTGGGTCGGCTGCTTTCATTCCACAAACCGCTTACTCTTGAGCTTCCCAGTAGTTACAATATCTTGACATATTTTGAATGTGCCTCAATAGGATGGTTAAGCATATCTGTGGGATGTTGGTTTGAGTCGGTCCATTCAATGAGGGCCCACCGTGTCTCCCGCTGTGTCTCCCGCTGTGTCTCCCGCTGTGTCTCTGACTTCGTCCGGTCTCCCAGCTTCTGCTGCACTTTGCCCCCCTTGCCTCCCACAGTGTCACCCACTTTGTCTCGCACTTTGCTCCCAATTTGTCTCCCAGCTTGTGGCCACCTAGTCTCCCAGCTTGTCTCCCAGCACTTCTCACCTTGAATTTGGAATCCTCACTGCTGTTGGGTTGCAAAGCTAGTGGCTAAGGAGTTCGGTGCGAAAAAGTGCATTTTTGATTCAATGTTTGGTTCGTTTTTGGAGTCATACGTACGACGTAACAGAAAATAGTGTTGTGCAGCCTTTTTCGTCTGTTCGCGTGCACGCGCTATTTTTGGACATGTGAGAAGAGTGAAAACGCTACAGATTATGGTGCCACGGAAGATTGAACAAAACACTGAATACCAGTCTTTTGCAATGGTGTGGTCAATTGTTATGCAGCTGGAAAACAAACACACTTTAAATACAGATCTTTTGCTGCTCTCAGCTACGTTTCTTTTTCGTTTTTGCCTGTCGATCTTTGGCTATTTTTGGGGGATCATCAGCAGGAGGACATGCGGTGTCTTTCAGTGCTTTTTTGGTCTGTTAGCAAGGTAATCTTGGACATGCGAAAAGGTGCTAGGGTCTTTTTTTGAGCAGGTGGCACGAACCACCATAAATGCGATTATTTTATGCAAATGCAAGAAACAGTTTGAACATGTGGTGTTTGTATAGGAGAGTATAGGAGAGCTTTTGCCCCTCAAAAATGCCCTACATGTTTTCCACAGCAAATCATGATTGTTTCTTGTTTGCAAGGTTTGTTCGGACTGCGCATGACTGCGCATCCTTTTTTTCCCATGAGTTCCCCCCAAGAAAACCAGGAGGAGTCAGGAAAAAGAGGTTATGCGGAGAGGATGGAAACAAACAAGCCTTTGCTTCCACCAGTTCCAGGGTTGTCTGTCTGCAAGGTCATTTTGGAAGCTTGAAAAGGCGGTAAATGTCGGAAAATGTGGTATTGCGTTTGTTTCAGTAGCTTCAACACGAGGGGTGTAAGTAAGGGAAGTTCTGTTTCTGAACAGTCTGCAAATATTTTGTATAGTATCAATGATGTTCTTGGTGGTTTTGGTTTACTGCAAAAACGAGCCGAAGCTCGCAAAGTGATTCTTAGGGGGTCGTCTTTGCGACGCTGGTGTTTTTTTTTGGTTGTTTGATAGTTAGAAATACGGGGGAGTCAGGAACATGAGTTTACGTGCGAAGATAGAAGCAAATGATCCAGGGCTGGCTGTTGTCCCCCTTCTTGCGTTGACCTTACTATTGATCGTTTTAGATTCATGGTTTGCTTTATTCGTCTATCCGGTCGGTTGTGCAGTTTCTTTGTTTGTGCCAGGTCGAAAGCCTTCGCTGGAGGATAGGTGCACTGCAGAGGCACCGGGATTCTGTCAGGACTTGTGATGAAGAGTTCTTCACATTCGAGAAATAGCAGAACAGCATAGAACAGCTGAGTTCTGGATTGCTTTTTCCCGAACTGAGAAAGCAGGTAAGCACAAGCTAGATTGGCTGCCGTCATTCCATAAGAGCGCTCTTTTTCTGGGTGCCCGATTGAACAATACCACCTCAGATGGAATAGCGAGACCCAACCTCCAGACCTTTTACATCCTTTTACATCCTTTTACTCTATAATTTATAATTTACAGACATCTTTTGCCGTTTGAAAAGTTTGATATTGGGGGAACAACCTTGTGGGTGAGGCTCTTAGACCGCCAAGAGGCTGAGACCCAAGGTGCGAGAGAGCCCAAGACGTTGAAACCAGACAGCGCCACGAAATTGTAACAGGGACACCTTCCATAGCCACGGACCTGGCACTTTATACAAAACATTGCAAAGCTTCATCGGCTATCGTAGCTGTATTCGAGCTGGAAGCTGAAAGCGAACAAGTTTATGATGCACTTAGAGTCGAGGATGTCGAGGTAGCACCCAATGCACCCAACCTTGCCGCCATTGCCTGGCAAATCCAGTGACTTGACTTGATGTCACTCGTTCCTCCCAAGTCACTGGAGGCGAGTTGCGTGAAAGTGAAGAGGCCGCTCTTGCCTCTAGACAAGCTCTTCACAACAAGCGTTCGTCGGTCTTGCTTCAGTGAAACCCTACTTTCTTCAAGTGTGTGTCTGCAGTCGCTGAACTAAGCTTCGGATCACAACTTTATTAGTCAGAAAAATGTGATATCGCATGTTTTGCCTGACGTAATCTTGTTTTGATCACAAACAGCTTCTGTCATTGCATTCATTCGGATCCAGAATTCAGAAACTCAGAAGCAATGTGGAAATCTGGAGACGTGGACTTTCGTGTGCAGTTGCTGCAGCTCCAGCAGAAGCGCCTTGCAGTGGAGGAGAAATGCAGGAGATGATCTCACTCTATCATCAGACATATTAGACTCTATCTCCGTTCCGATCTCTCCGTTGTGCAAAGTGATGTCATTTAAGACCCGACTATTGGATGCTCGTGGAAGGTTTTCTCGACTCGAGTGATCCTTTTAGTTTGAGAATGTTACAGAGTATTTGAAAATTGAATGGTTAGTTAAGTTAGTGGCCCTAAGTGGCCTAAGTGGTGGCTAGTGACTTGGCCAAGAGGAAGTACAACGAAGCCAATGAGGCGCAGAGGGTTGGATTGCGTGGTGCCAACTGCACAAGCCATAAGCATCGCTTTGCACCAACGCATGATGGATCTTCTCTATGGAGAGGGACATTCCTCATAGGGACACTCCTGGAACATTCCTTTTTATTCATTTTAATTCGAAATATTTCAATTTCATTCCAAATATATAATGCAATTTCATTCGAAATAACATGTTTTTTTGAGTTTTTTTTCAAATGATGATTTCAAGTTTTTTTTTTTTAATTTCGATTTGTTTTTGTTTTTGAAATGTTCTTTTTGTTTTTTTTTGT
>Ga0126342_10007903_pt1 | contig 19019 bp, 15 predicted proteins | sample Cyp1metagenome_FD_92528 | JGI IMG/M metagenome (GOLD analysis project Ga0126342, IMG submission 92528) | Coral microbial communities from Lord Howe Island, Old Settlement Bay, Australia - Cyphastrea 1 metagenome | ecosystem: Host-associated > Invertebrates > Cnidaria > Coral ... | reverse complement strand
TATATATATATACATGCAACAATAATAACAATAACGATAATGATAATGAATAAAACAAAGATAGCAATAATAGCAATAAAGATATAGCTATAACATATGCATATAGTTATGCTTTGTAGTTATGCTTTGTAGTTATGCTTTGTAGTTATGCTTTGTAGTTATGCTTTGTGCGTATGTGTATCATGTGATGTTTTGTTTTGTTATGTTGAGTTATGTTGTGTCACAACTGTTGTGTTACGTTCTGCTATCTTGTTATGTACTGTTATAGGTAAGGTAATGTAAGGTGATGCAACATAGCGTAGCGTAACGTAATGTAACGTAACGTAAACGTGTCGTAACGTGTATGTAATGTAATGCAATATAAGGCGATGTAACGCAATGCAATGCAATATAATTAATATTTTGTTATGGCATGAAATTGTATGAAATGGTACGCCATGTAATGTGATGCGATGCGATGTGATGTGCTGCATGTGATGTGATGTGATGTGATGTGATGTCATGTGATGTGATGTGATGTGATGTGTTGTGATGTGTTGTGATGTGTTGTGATGTGATGTGATGTGTTGTGATGTGTTGTGATGTGTTGTGATGTGTTGTGATTTGTTGTGATGTGTTGTGATGTTATGTGATGTGATGTGATGTAACGCAACGTAAGATAGTATGATATGGTAGCGTTAAAACATGGTATGGCATGGTATTGTATTTGTATGGTATGGTATGGGTATTGGGATTCAGATTGGGGTTGGTATGCATATATAATTCACACACATATATATATATATATATGGAGTGTGTGTGTGTGTGCGTGTCATGCACAATACGGCACCTGACCCGTCCTTCAGGTGTGTGTCAAATGCGGCCGACCGTGCGCCAATACCCAGAAGGCTGCCGATGTCTGTCAAGACAATTGGACGTGCAAAGGGTGGGCTGACTTAGGAAAGAGATGGTTTCTACTCCAGGGGCATAGGATGTCGTAGAGGCGTTGCCCAATTTTTAAATGTTGATTCATTGCAGGTGTTACCCTACACGCAGGACACAGTGCCACCAAATGACTCAGCAGTGCGATGATCCAAGATCATGTCTATTTGTATGTTGTACATTGTACAGATGTGTACAGTATTAATATTCGTGATGGAGGACAGTTGGTGCTGGGATGGCCATGTCACCTCTTGCTCTTCAGGCATGTCAGGCATGCGGAACTAGTCTTGCCGATGTGCCAGTCACGCAAACGGAGAACGCTCCTTGGCACTGACACAGGTGCTGTTGCCGTTGCAAATGATTGCCTGCAAATATCATATGATTGTATATGATTCATATAGGTGATGCCAATCTGCTCGATTGGTTAGTTCGGGCTTGTCAAACTGTGCCGAGGTAATGATGGGTTTTATTTTCGGGGTGGAGCGCACCCTGAAATTACCCTTGATGATCTCGCTCAGAAGGCCGGACCGAACCAGGTGGATCCAGGATGGACCGTTCGTTGGTGATACATTAAGGCTTAAATTAAGGCTTCTCCAAGGTTGAGGATATTTGAGATATATTGAGATATATTTGAGATATTCGAGACATCTCGGGCCCCTCATTTCATATTCTCATATGGCATCATATGGATTTATCTTCCCAATCCTTTCCATCCTTTCCTTTCCAATCCTTTCCATCCTTTCCTTTCCAGGCAAACTGACAACGTCATTGTCTTTGATGACCTGCTTGCCATGCATCATGGCTGAGTGACGCCCTGCCCGTCTTTTGATACTATCTGCAGCCGAGTCTTAACGGTCATAATTAAGATCATGAGATCATTGAGATCAGACCAGACTGTCATAGTTCCTAGGGTTGCACTGAAGCGAAATCGGCGGGGTGAGGCCAAGTTTGACAAAATTTGCTCACATCATGGTATGGTTATGTTTGGTTCAGCCTTGCACTTGGGCAGATGCAACGGCAGCCGCACTGGCTCTATGACCACTTTCCAAATGTTTCCAATCGTTTCCATTGGTTTCCAAGGTCCAGCTGCCACTTGAATGCCCTGCTGACCAGTCACTATTGCCAAGACTGGCGCTGGCTCCTTCGAGATCCAGTCACAGCGCGAGGCATTTGATCTGTGGTCAGATGTGAAGTGAGCCAAGGGAGCCACTGTGGGTGGACAAGGTGGACAAGGTGGACGGTAGGCAATTACAAAGTTCGTAGAATTTCCTGAGCGCAACACCTTGACTTGACAAAGCTGTTATATAATTGTTCTATAAGCATATGTAAGTTAAGTGCCTGCTCTCAAATTGTACGGCAGAACCATGTGTTCACGTAGCATTGCAATCAGTATTTGTGAAATTGCATTCAGTCGTTGGAGAAGTGTAGCACATGTTAACATTTGGCCTTCGCACAGAATTGCGGGCAGTATTTGTGCAAGCCACATTGAGTTGCTAGATTTTGAGCACATTTTCCCGTCAGTATCAATGAAATCGTTGATGGCAAGGGGAAAGGGAGGATACAGATTTGTAGTATTCTGCAGTTTTATGTTCATCTTTGTTCATTGTTGCGCTATACAATATATTAGATAATCATACAGATACATAATATATATTAATATATCATAATAGATAAATACATGGTTGCCATCACCGTAGTGACTCCGTAGTGTTTGGATGCTCAGCGAACTCTTCCATCTCGGGGCACGACTGCGAGGCCTTTTGGATGAAATGGTGCACGAGGCCTGGCAGGCGACGTTGTCCTTTTGGGCCAACGAGCGATGGAGGAAGTTTGTCTACAGCCACTTGGCATTACTTGGCATTACTTGGCATCACTTGGCATCACTTGGCATCACTTGGCATTACTTGGCCAAGTTTATTTTTGTTTGGCAGTGTCAATGGCAAATCAATCAGACGCGACACTTGGTTATGACGGCTCATGCAGTCTCCTGCTGAGATGAGAGTCTATGGGTGTGTTTGGTCATGTTAAATTCGGATCCGTCTTTATTTGACTACGCCGTATGTGCACGCATCGAACCATTTTGACTGTTGACACCCTTGTGGCACCGATGGATCGCTAATGTGAAAATGTGAATACCGCACATTTACTGTCTAAATTCTGCAATGCTGAACACCTGACTCTGGCATTCTTCGCAGCTGAGCGTGCGATCAGGAGAAGGAGTCACCCCAGAGATGGTTCGAGATAACATCATTTGTCGCTCGGTGACATCTGGATATGGGTCACCTGGAAGCTTGAGGCCCAGGGATGCCCAGGGGACCATAGATTTTGACCAGGTCCCATGTGGTGCCTGGCGCAATTTTCCATTTGATCATCGACCAGTGGCAGCAGTGGCATTACCTTAGGATCCTTAGGGGGCCCTAGGGCAGTGTTTCTCCGCTGAGGTGGTTTCAACTCGCCACCTTCGCAGTTCCAGTCACTTGGCCCGACTCAAAAGTGGCACATGTCGAGAATGTCAAGGTGTCAAGGGGAGGTTCGTTTCGGTTGCTTCACTATGAACATTTGTGAACAGTGTTTTCTGCATTCTTATGACGGAGGAAAACAAAGAAAATTAGCCATGACGATGATGCTGGATCATGTTTCTTAACAAATTAGTTGAATGTGATTGTCTCAGCTGTCTCAGCTGCCTTCGTGCTGCCTAGGTTGCATATGCAGTGGATTGTTTTGCCATTGATGCCATTTCACCATCAGATGCTCTGGCATGGCTTGGCCAGTTGTTGTGGTAGCAGACGGGTCCTCTCCTGGTGGAGTTTCAACAAACTTCATACACCGGAGCCATTTCTGATATTTCTGTTGACCTATCAAAACATGACAGATTGACCATGATTGACCCATGACCTGCTGCAAAGCCAGGAAGCTGTTTGATGGACTTCATGCACAGCGGGGGCGCTGGTTTCCGCTGGAATATGCCGCTTTGTTTGAAATCACAAGGGCTCTCTGCCATTTGCGAACATTCTTCGAGATACTGTATAATGCATCCGAGATGGAATGTATTTGATTCATTTTGATTGTAGTTGCTTGTTCCTGTGACATTCTGAGCTTGGCTGCCTCTCAGGTGAGTAAGATCTTGGATGTGCTGGTGACTGAAGGCAACACCTTCGATGTCAAAAGCGATACATCCGTGGACGAAATCATTCAGTACTTCAACAAAAGAGGTGTGTACTATGAAGCAGCTTGTCGAATGGTGTTTATATATGTTTATATGATATATGGTGTTTATTGCAGCACTGTCCATTTCCGTATCCGTTTTCCTTTCCAAAGGATGCGCATTCGAGCCCATGGTCTTGGATCCCACCATAAATAAACAGTTCCCAGCATCTCCCAGCCTTGTTTCCAAGGAAGTGTGGGCAGAGCGCTACCAGACATACTGCAAGAGCTACAGCTTGAGTAACTGGCAGGCTCAGTCGGCTCATTGATGCTGATAGTGATGGGATCCTTGCAAAACAATGATTGCCACCGGGCCCAGAATCCACCATAGTTTTTGCACAAGCAACGGGCTTCATTGGCTTCATCCACGGACATTGCAAACATTTGTTAGATTTTCATGGGTTGTGAGCAGTTCGGCCAAGGACAATTGTGCTTAACGATGTTCCATGAACATGATGCCAATCACATCCAGTCGCTGTGATTGCTGCAGGCGGAGGACTTTAAATATGTGGTCTTCCAAGGGAAGGTGCATGAAATTCAGGACAATCCACCAATCCATGGTGGATCTGACAACGCGGATGGTCAGCATCATTTATCCGCACAGACACCTACGTACTGTAAAAGGTTGCCATCAGGCATCAAGTTCTATTTTGTTTGGCCAGCTGGTGGTCAGCGGCCAACAACTAAAGTTGATCAGTACAGAAACTTGAAGCTCTGTGACAACTAGTGGGATGATCATTCCGCATGCTCTGCATCAGCCATGTAGGGACATCTGAGAAATATTGTGATCAAACAGCATGAAGCTCTGTTGCGCCCAGATGACATATGATGACATGGCGTTCAGATGCCAAACAGAAGCATTAAACTCCTGAATTGAACAGCAGGAGGCTCTGCCAGACGGCAGGATATGCGTGGGCGAAACGCTCCAGATTGATCCAGTCTCTTGGCATCTCTTGGTGAAGCTTTTTGTAGCAGACTATGGCATCACAGATATCACAGATGGGTTGAAGTTTGATCAGTTTGATCTTGCGTCGCACGTTCCTGCAGGTAAGCCTCCACCACGAGGACAAGCTGCTCTTGCAGAACTATGGCCGCCGCATGGAGAATGACCGTCCTGGCGGCACGTGACTTGGCGGAGATGGCTGCACAATGGTGCATTGCATAGCTGCATATCCGATAAATTCCTATAAGACCCTGTAGATTCGTATAATATCATATATTTATATATATTTATAATATTAATAGGAATATTAATATAATTAGCAAAATTAAAAAAATAGTAATTAATATAAGCATATAATAGAATATAATGTTTCGTCCTGATTGGTGTAAGGCCCCCCCCCCCTCAACAATAGCTATACCCTCTTTAGAGTTGTGCGCAAAAAAGGCGATTCCCCAGGGAAAAAACAGTACTACATTTAAGTAAGGATTTCAATTGGCTACAATTGAAATCTAGTTTTTTTTTTTTTTTCGATGAACTTGTAGTACTTGTAGTACTTGTATGTACTTGTAGTACTTGTAGTAAGCGGGGTTCAGCATGTTGATTGCGTTGCCTTTTCCACCTTAAGTTTTTTTCTTAATGAACCACGCAATAAGAGAAAGAGAAAGAGAAAGAGAAAGAGAAAGACAAGAGAAAGGGAACGAGAGAAAGAGAGAGGGAGAGAGGGTGAGAGGAAGAGGAAGAAGAAGAGGAAGAGGAAGAGAAAGGAGAAGAGGAAGAGAAAGAGAAAGGAGAAGAGAAAGAGAAAGGAGAAGAGAAAGAGAAAGGAAACGAGAAAGGGAAAGAGAAAGAGAAAGAGAAAGAAAAGTTTGCCTTTGTAAAAGGCTTTTCTTTCTTCTCTTGGCTCCAGGATCAGCTCTGGAAAAGTTTGCTGCAATTGTGAACCCTGAGAACAAACCTACTAAAGTGAATTGGACCCTCTCATGGCCCAGTGCCTTTGAAATTTGTGGGAAAGACTGTTCTTTAATAAGGGTTTAATAAGCGGTCTGATTCTTTTGCGGCAGGGAGAAAAGCAATATTTTTTCGGGAAAAATGTTCATATTTTTTTACGCAAACATGTTTTTGGACAAAAAAAATGCACCCCCAAGATTTCTTGCCACAATAGCGAACCTGCCAAACAATGCATGGGTTCAGAATAATTTGGAAAAAAATGGCACAATAGCGAACCTAGCTACTAATCAGGATACAACATTATAATATATCACATATCTATTATACTATATATTACTATATGGACTTGGCACGCCTTTAGCCTTTGGCTAGACTCATGGAGATGGAGAGAGAGAGAGAGAGATTGAGATTATTATGTAATTATTACTGTAATATAATAAAATAAAATAAAATATAATATAATATAAAAATATGTTGCAGTATGTAATGCATATAAAATTATAAATCTCATTGAATCTCTCACTCTCTCTCTCTCAGCTCTATTTTTCTCTTTCACTATGCGCAGTATGAACACGTGATGATACTTGCAATGTATAGAGTGGTGAGTGCGCGACATTGCGCGACCCAGGTACTATAAACATCACAAAGCCCTGAAGATCGGCGACGGTGGCATTAGGATATGGCCTGGCCTCGAACGCTGATAGCCTTGTTCCGGTGCTGGTGAGATAAATAGCATTTTTAAATAGCATCATCCAAACTTGCTGATGAGATGAAGATAAGCAAAGATTCCCTGCTTCCATGAAAACTTGTTGGATTCTTGATGACTTCAGTGTTCCTCCAGCCCGGAATGACGGACAATGTCGTGTGAAATCGTACGCCTGCTGGAAGTCTCCCAGAGATGTGGTTACCGGTCAGACATCTTTGGCTTTTAAGCCGACAGGGGAGCCCTGTATTCAAAGTCACGGCGGAAGCTGTTGGGCTTTTCGACTGCTCCTGGTACTTCTGCTGAATCCCAAACAAGACACGGAATGTTGTTGGTTGGCAGCCGTTGTCAGCTCTGCTTCGAATTCTTTACTTATTTTACTTGTGACATCTTTTGGCTTTTGTTTGGGTGCTGTCACTCGTGGGTTTGCTCGCGATGCCCAGCACCTTCATCCCCTGTGTTTATTGTGGCCGCTGTCCGCCCTGGCCGCCCTGGCCCTGTAAAGCACACGCGCCAGCTGTGACCAGTGTTGTACTTGTATATAGAACAGCCTCCGACAGCCTCCTGTCACGGAGGTGTTGCTGAGTATCACGCCATGAGGTCATCCCGGGTCACAGGCAAATTCTGGAGGAGGAGGTTTGATTAGATATATATTAGATTATATTAGATTAGTATGGGTATAGAATGGGTTAAGAATGGTTAAGAATCGTCAAAGATGGTGAGAGATGATCAATTTGTTCAATGTCCATGCGACACTGTGATGGCCCGGCCGTGGAGTTGATCTTGCACGGCAGACGCATCCCGCAGGTCGAAGAATACGGCTGGGATGCGGAGTGGCAACCTGTGGGGTGCCATTAATTGGATGTGGGGGCACTGCACCGCTTGGAAGTGAAAGTGCCAGTGCCCGTACAATCACGGAATACACAAACATACACAAACCTTGCACTAACATGCATTAACTAGAATCATGTATGGAATCTAGAATGACCTCGCAATGGCACTGCCTAGGGGCTGCAAGACCTCTTGGCATCTTGGGCAAACTGAAGTCGATCACGGTCAATCATGAATAATACAAATAGGTTGTGTGACTTTGGCCACTGAACTTCGTGCAGTTGCTTGGCCGCCAATCCTGTTACCAATCGCAGAGAAGTGACGAAAAAGAGTTCAATTATGCGAGTGGTATGCCTGTGGCGTAACATGCTTTGACCATTACAGAACTTCCCCTCACAATGACATCACATAGCGCCACTCAAATGCAGCTGCCACAAGGCTCCGTCAAAGTAGAGGAGAAGCTTTTCCTGGGATGGAGAGACTCCGGGACTAAAATGATCTAAAATGACTACTTGAAATATTTGCCAGGTATCCCAATGTGCAGAGATGAGGCTGGGAGAGTTTGCATCTCAGAGGCTGGCTGGCAACTAATTGACGGTGTTGTTCTTCAATGGGGTACATCCAATGCAAAGTCAAAGTGCAATTATCGTATAGTTACATGGTTTGATTTCTCATGGCTTTGCTTGTGGATGTGTTTGGATTTGCTGGATATCGCTGGACCACAAAGTCGGTAGAGCAACAAGGCAGCGGTGAATTCCAGCTGAATTTGGCACTCCATGTTGAGGCTCGAGGCACCAGGACAATCCAAGATGAGCACATGATGATAGATGATGAACACAGATGTGTGCATTCTCTCTAATTATACATCTCTTAATCATGTGCAGTTGCATTCTACGCTACCAGCCCAAAAATGCTGCAGACTTGCCAGCATCAACAAAGCTATGTCTATGTGGTATCCCAACAAGTCAAAGAAGTCCACTTCTTGAATTCTTGAATGAGATTTGAATCCTGAATGCGCATCAAATTTTCAAGCACGCGGATCTATGAGCTTGAAAAGACCGCTGATACAGCATCATGGTGCGCGGTGCTATTGCATGGCTTCGGAACGACTTGCGCTTGCGCGACAATGAGACTCCAGGGTTGGGGATGGTTAGGACATTTTGACATGCTGGATAATCTTGGGTAGAGCCATGACAACTGTCTACGACCTGCACGTGGAGGATCCACCTGCGGATGAAAAATAAGTTGGTCACGGGAAACCATGTGACATAGCCTACTGCAATTGACCGCAAGATTTCAGGGATGGCTGTCACAAGGAAATCCAATCCTCAAAGCCCATGCAGGGATATGGATAGTTTGGCTGAATTGTGTTGAAACAACTGGCAACTCTGGAAAATGAACCCCCGCAGAAACCTTTCTCCATGGCACAAACCCAGTCAAACCTATTAGCAAAAGGCTTGAACAGGAACACAACAGTTCAACATTATTCGATGTTCTTCGAAATGTTAAACATTTGAAGCTTGACTACCTCTGGTCCGGATCTGAAATCTCATGTCCAGTCGCTATGGCTGGTGACTCATCTGGTGACCAAGCTGGTGACTCAGCACTTGCAGTGGGCGATTGGATTGAAGTGCAATGGCCTTGTCATTCAGAGCAGTCAGAGCAGTCAGAGCAGTCAGAGCAGTCAGAGCAGTCGACCACGAATTCCACGGGCGCTGGATATGGCGACCGCAACGTCGGCGTGAAATTTCTATGGTTCAAGGCCTTGGTGGCCGCGGTGCGAGACTCAGGGAGCGGGACCATGACGAGCCGCCGCAAATTCCTGCTGCGTTTTGAGGATGCCGAGGAAAGTTGGAATTCGCTACGGAAAGTCCAGTGGCGACGACTCCCGAAAGAACTTGGCAAAGTCAGCGAAGTCAGCGAAGTGATCCAAGTGACTCCCGATGGAACTGTGGAGGATGAGACAGGCTTTGTTTACAGCTTTGAAATTGAGGATGAATTCCTCCTTTTCTGTGATAGTTTGCATGATAGGCGGGAAGAGTTGGGTGACAAGTCTCGAGGTGATTGCGCCTATGGAGAGGCCCTCAGTGGAGGTCTTGTTTCTGTTTTGATTCGCCGAGAGGCACTGCCAGAACCCGAGCGTGAGGTGTACAATCGTTTTTTGTCAAAAATTCAGAAGTAAGTTTGTTTTGTTTTTTTTATTGTGTTTTTATTGTTTTTTTTTGTTAGCCCAGTGATGCCCAGTGGCAGTCCTTAGTGACTAGTGCGTACAGTTGCCCCAAACATCCCCAACTAAACACCAGGGTCTCATACAACTCACACAACTCATACAACTCCCGATTCACCAAATGTCAGTTTCTTCCAAGATTTCCACGCCTGCGTTGATCGTATCCGGAGGCTTACATCAACGATGCATCCAAGAGGTACCGAAAGCTTGGCCTGGCTGGATTCAAAAGGCAGCAGGGAAGTCTGGACGTGCCAGGCCCTCCCAAGACCTCCGGGTCCTGCAATACTTTGAGAAGGCTGGGAAGTGGAAGAATATGGAAGAATGATGAAGAATGAATCAGAATGAATGAGAATAAGAATGATATAATCTTATTATATATTTTAATATATGTTCATATATTTTGAAATATATTGATATATATTATTTATAATATATTTATTATATAAAGCTAAATGCGTTCTATACGTGACTTCCCGAATGTGTGCGTGTGTGTGTGTGTGCGCGTCATCAAACTGTGTCATACATTGCTGTTAGACATCATGCCGAAACATATGACTCATATGACATACCATGCATGCATTTCTTTGATTCCTCTCCCGTTGGAATCCTTCGCATGATGGCCAGTTTGCTCTTTACAGAGAGATTGCATCATGTTGCACCTGCGGAGTAAAAACATGAGGCGAACTTCAAAGCTCACGTGGACAGTGGTTGGGCATGTCAAGCGCTGATCTATCTCAACGAAGATTTTCAGGGAGGGTACACTGAGTTCCCAAATCTGAAAGCTCGTTATCGACCTCGACGTGGTCGTGTATTGCTTTGGCGCTCGCTCTGCGTAGGCTTCAAGCCTGCAGTGCCAGGTACTCTTGATGACCATCCTGCTCAACATGTTGCTTGTGAAGTTTTCAATGGAGTGAAGCGAGTAGTGAGTCTTCATTTGGTGTTGGCATAGTATCAAGTAGATCAAGTAGGCTCATCCTTGCAGACATGGCTACAAAATGCTGCAAGAGTTGGGGAAGTAGTTGACCAGCAGACCTCAGTAGGCTTCCATTCTTCAAGCTGACTACCAGTTGTGCCTTGCTGACACTATGCAGTGTAGCTCTTTAGCATTGCCCTGCTTTGCTTGTCTTGGGTCAAAGAAACCCACTTTGAAATCAGAGTCTTTTCGCATTTGCTACTCACTTCAGGCATGCGATGAAAAAAGCTCGTACTTTCGACTGCCCACCATTTACTGTAATAGTATGAATTCATTTAGATCATCATGTACCTGCAATCAGGGCAGAGCAAGAATGGGTATCAAACATGCAAGGAGATATTTCACGGTGAAGCAGTTCGCAATGCTGCGGAGCTACTTGTGGTGCAGCTTGGTCTTCAGCTGTTGGTGACTTTCCATATATCACTGACAGGAGATCCCTGGATTGGCAATGCAGCTATTCAAGCTGCCCGAAGTGATTGCAGTTGAGAAAACCCAACTCAACTGAAGCCCAACTGCAGAGAGCCGCAAGGGGAGTCCTGTTCCGCCCATGTCAACGTGGCATTGCCGCCCAGGTATTGCATCGATCCCCGACATTACGAGAGAAGTTCTTGGGGCGACCACCGACGCTGTGGAGTACACAGGTGAGTTATCCTGCTTGCTGTTCATGGTGCAGTGACAGGGGCTCACCGAATGTTTTCAGCAGCCCACAGGGACCGGCCTTTTCAAGTTTTCAGTTTCAGTTGTGGTTCTGTTGTACGTGTTTGTCGCTTTTTTACCTTTTGCATCCTTTTGCAAGCTATTGTGTCCGGCTTTGTTGATTTGTGCAGGTTCTTGCATCCAATCCTGTGATTCCTAGAAAACATCGGACATGTCCACAAATGCTCATCATCATGGGGACCACATGGCGATGGAGAGAGAGAGAGAGAGAGATATATATATATATAAATATATATACGTATATATATATAGTATGTATATATATATATATATATCACCATATCACCAGATCATTGGATTCCCCATTGCATCGGCAAGATAATTTGTAGATATTTGTAGAATTAGCTTCACAGTGCAAGCAACAAGCAACCCATGGCCAGGAGTGAGCTGATTGCAGAGTCGCTGGAGGTGCCCGTGAAATTGCCTCTGTGTGCCAAAATATATTCGGGTGTACCGCAGGCAAAAATAGAAAACCATATTATTTTGTATCATATTTATTCATATTGCATCATATTATATATTTATCATGTTATTTAGTACACATTTAGGTTGTAAGACGAGGTAGGACCTTAGGAACAATAGCGAGAACGAGGTAGGCAATAACTGCAAACCATTTACTGTAGCTATCAAAAACAAGTGCAGCGTTGGAGGACGAGATCGTGATGTATCAACTGCTTTCCCTTCCTCACGTATACATATTATATTCATACATGAGTATAACAACCATTCGCAATACTTTGTTTTTTTCGCATGTGGAGGTTGTTGAATCGGTTGAATGGTGGTGTTTGGATGTTTCTGGATGTTTCTGGTGACTGTTCATCTCTGAAGGCTTTATCCCAGTCTTTGGAAAAGATCGGCTCCAAGCTGCACCTAGCCTTGGGACAGCCTGAAGAGGTGCGACCCAAAGTGCCAAGATGCGCCAAGCTATTGGGTGCTCTATGGTGCTCTCAGAGCACTTTCTATGGATATCATCGGTATCATTGATATTATAGAGAACCCGATGTCAATGGCCAAAATTTGCATCATTGCATATCATTGCTGCAACAAAGCTATGGCTAATGCAACTGCCAGGTGCTCCCTAGATTGTTGGCACCTGGCTCTGTACTGCTGTACCAGGCGCGGTGTGCCCAAGGCACCGTTGGAATCCTCGGTGCGATCGGTGCGTTGCTTGACTCACTTGCAACAGTAAACTTGTTGAGGCAGAGGACACCCACGATGAGCAGCAGGTGGAAGAGGTGCTGTTGTCATTGGGTCGGTTTGTTTCATGTTTTCTTTTGGCACCGTTGTTTTTGGATGATGATGTTTGCAAGCCGGATTCCAGAAACTCATCAGTTGATTGGATTCAGACATGACCCAGTTTGCCAGGCAGTGCATGCTGCCCTTCCACATGGTGTAGATGTCCGGCGCCACTTTGGTAACTTGGCAGCAGGGGCAGTCGCTGAACTGAAAACTCTTCACGGCCACGAGCTTGAGGCCAAACATTGCGCCATAGAGATGATCTTGGCTTCGAAACCTGGCTGGATCATGCTAAGACATGCCAAGACAAGCTCGTAATTGTATGTAATTGTTCATATCTGAGTATATGTTCTGTATCTTCCAGGCCAGAAGCGCTTCCACTAAGGATCTGAAGGAATGGTTGCCACTACCTTTTGGGAAGTTTTATCATGAGACCTGCAACCAAGTTCATCCGCGGCGTGAGCTAAGAGCCCCAGGCACCTGAACCCGTTGCTGAGCCACTGTGGCGTTTGCTGTTTATGTTTGTTTGATGTTTTAAAGGTGAATGAATGAATGATCACAACAATGCTGTCAGGTGTGCATGTGACTAGCGTATAATATCGTGAATCGTGTAAACATGTTAATGTTGCTGCATTATTTTTCTGTGGTGGAAGATACTTTAAACTTTAAACTTTATGTGCAATTTACAAGTAGTTTAGCGACCTCGATGCTGCTGATGTTAGTTGCATGAGGCCATGGAGAGCTGCCGCCAGTTCCAAAGATTGACGCCAATGCTGCAGAGATCTTGGCTCCTTGTTTGCAGGCAACACACATACTGCAAGTTAAAAAATATCACAACTATCTATCAATGATGTATCCATTTTTACGCATGTTCATTTCTTGGCTTATTCACCAAAAAGCAAATCCAATGTCAAGGTGAGGCTAAGATTCTGCTAGCTTGCAGGTTCCCATTGGACATGATCACATTCAGTGCCGAAGCTTCTGAATTTGCTCGCATGTTACCCTTATAATATCTTATAATTATATTCCCTTATGCTGGAGCGGACTGAAGCATCCGGAGTCAATGGGTTTTCTCAGGCAGTGAGACCAGAGACGAGCTCCATATTGGAGGCGATGGGATTCAAGGTGCTGCGGCTTTTCTGGCAGGGTTTGTTTTTCTTCTGATTCTTCTATATTCTTCTGTTTGTTTTGCACATGTTTTGCACATGTCGTTCAAGAGACGAAGGCTGAGATTTGATGAGCTTCCAGGGTCGGCTAGTTGTTTTTGCACCAGGAGCGAGCTGAATCCACGGGAGACTTCTGGAAGGGTGGAGAAGAGCAAGCACTGGAGCAACTGGAACGCTACTGTTCGAAATCAGGACAGATCTGTGTGATTCTTTGTGAATAAATTGAATAAATGAACGGATTTGGTAATGTTTAGCATATTTTTGAGCAGAGCTTTTAACCGCATGGGGGCTAGTGCACCGCATGGCAGATGTACAGGACTGGGATCTTATCAGCAAACCCGCAATCAACTTCATGTGCATTGCACCAGCCGCCTTTCACCCTGGATGGCCATTGGTTGCCTATCACCGCGAACCGTGTTTTGGCGTGCTGAGAGGTGGGCATCCAGCAGAGGGTTGATCGCAAAACCCTGTGCGGAAATATGTATATTGAAAGTAATGAATCATGAAAGATCATGGAGTTTCTTACAGTTTCTTAGGTTTCTTGCTGCCAGCGTGTCATGCCAGTTCTCATTCTTCCCTGTGCATGTTGTATCCTTCTCAGTTCCCCTCACCCTTCATTCACGGAGTGTCAAGGATGCAGTGAAAACAACTTGTGGCGATCAGGTCTCAGTATCGGCATGAGTCATTTATAATCAAAGCCCCACAAAAGCCTCATTAGTTTGTGGAGCTCAACAGTGCTCTCCCAAGAATTTTTGACGGGTGCAGCCCACAGCCCCTTCGGCATTGAACAGTGCAGGCCCTATGATGTGCTGAAAGAATGTGAGGGTAATGAAATGGGTTATGAAGGATTAGAAAGGATTGTAAAAGATTATTTGGAAAGAATTAAAGGAAGGGTGATATCCCATTGTCCTAGAACCCAAGCAATCTAATTGAACACCTACTGTACCATACAGACTATTTGAATGTATTTGATATGTACTTTTTAGACCCGATGAGATCCAAAACACCACGGGGGTGAAGTCAAGCGTAAGCATTTGTTATATAATGAAGAACGTTTTTTTTGGGGGGGGAACACTTGAACTACAGTGGAAGAAGGTATCGACCGAGGGCGGTTATGTTGAATCAAATAAAGAATTGGCCAACCCGGATGGTGGGGAGAGGGGAGAGGATCTATTCACTCGACATTCGTGCAGTAAATGCATATAGATGCTGCTGTCATTTTTGGAGGTTCGAGCGCGAAAATGGAAAGGACGAGGACAGACTGTGGGACATGCATTGGTTGTTGGGAGCTCATTGCATTCTCGGAAATTGTAGTGGTCCATCGATTCTATTGTTCTCTATTATTGTTGGTTTGGAGGTCTTTGCATGTCTTTGTCAGGTGTCCAACGACAAGATTTCTATAATTTTGCTTCTTCGGCACCTGTAATTAGGAGTGTGTTACCAAGTCTTGACTCTTGACTCATTCTGTTTCCATGTTGCTGGATTCCGAGCATATTGGACGCAGGATCGGCGCTTCGATCATGTGGCTTGCTCTGATATTCAGCACATGTTTGTTGTTGATGGGCCCCCACACATCTTTTGCGCGAGCGTTTGCTCACCTATGTTTAGTTGGAAGATGTAGGAAATAGTTTTGTTGACTTGTGGAGCTTGGTTTGGCAATGTTTGGCAAATGTGAGGTGCAGAAGTTTATTTTTCAGCTGTGTTGGCGCGATTATTTTCGCTTTTATTGTGTCCTGGCAAAAGGTTTGATGTGCTCCGTCAGTCTGAGCCGCTGTGTGGGCATAGGATGGCATAGGCATAGTTGCACTTGAAGTTCCATTTGTGGCGCAATATCAGAGAGGATTCCAGCCTTTGTCGCCAGGAGGACCTTTGCAGCGAAAAACCATTGCCATCACTATCATGACCAACAACTGAACGACATTTAGCAGAAATGGCTGGACAGAATACAACTGCTGCATTTACGACAGGAACAACAAGATAACAAGACTAAGAACAGGGAGGATCACAACAAGAAGGGTCAAAGACAACAACGTTGGCCAACACTACAAAGACAAAATGAGCACATCACATCACATCACATCACCCACGTTTGAGGTGCCCACTTTGGGCGGATGGTGTTCTTCCCTTCCGGACCAGCAAAGCGCTGGAGGCCGTGGAAGCGGAATGCAGAAGTGGAGCAGAGGTGGAAGGAGGGCAGGAGCCATCGTCTTCCAATGGTCTTCCAATGTGCGCAAGTCATGACACGTCATGGAGTGGCTGGAAGACGCAGGTAAGGTGTTGAGTTTAACACTACTGCGTTTGCTGTTGAATGCCGAGACTTCATGATCATTGCCTTTGGCATAGGGTGTTGTTTTGTATCTCCTGAGAGTGCTGCTTCACCCCCCCTTCGCATTCTGCCCTTGTGTTGAATTTGCTTGTCGTCGTCCAGGACGGGTGTGCCACTTGTTGATGCCTTGATGCGTGAACTGTTGGAGACGGGCTTTATGGCAAACCGAGGGCGTATCTTGGATGCAGCAGTGGCAGCAGCTCAAAATACGGTTCATCCGATTTTATCCTCGCATGCCATGATGCTTGGGTCGTGCTCCTGGTCTCGTGGCCTGCCCAGTCAGGGTAGGGTTCATGACACCATTGCTGAAATATCCTGACAAAAATATCCTGACAATTCCTGCAATGTTTAACTAAGCAGAATTGAATAGAATCTATATATATATATAATTATATATATATAGAGTCACCGTCGGGCATGTGCTGCTGGAAGGCTACATCGTAGCTTCATATTTGGTGTTCTACCTGAACATCGACTGGCGTGTAGGAGCTGATTGGTTCGAGAGCCTACTCTTGGACCACGATGTGTGCTCCAACTATGGTAGGGCTCTCAGAATTCTTAAGAAGACCTTGCCGCGGAGACTCAACACACCTGTTTGTCTTGAGAGAGGACACTCGCTTCATAGACAACATAGACGGAAGACGTCACAAATACCTTACACGATCGTGCTACCTATGACCTATTGCAAATTGATCCAGAGAGGCAAAGCTTCACCACCGGCCTGTTTTGACCCACAGAATCATGGAGAGAGAGAGAGAGAGAGCATAGAAATGCTAGATTCTGCTAGATAGTACTCGTGCATACTTATCATACTTTTGGTTTGGTCAGCCTTAACTTCGCATCGGATAGCACTACGCACCGTTACAAGAGACTAACAGGTTGTGGCACATCACTGTCAGATGCCAGATGGAGGGAAGTAGCCAGTGGGGATTCGACTGAACATGACTGAACCAAGGGGAGTGGGCTTCGATGGCGAACGTGGCTGTTGACTTGGGGGACCGTTCTGTTCGTTTGTTCGGAAAGAGTGGGGACGGATATGTTTTCGTGATTATAATGGACCGCTTGCTTTCAGAGTTTGCATGAGCTTGCTCCGAGAACTCCATAGAACTCCCAACTCGCTGGGAAGTAGACGGCCATGCTGCGCTGCTACGCGCCATGAGGAGAAATATCCGCTGGGGCTCAAGGGCCGTGGCCCAACTGGTGGACGCAAACCTGGTGCAAAGGGTGGAGGTGGTGACCCATGGGCCAAGGGAGTGCCTCAGAATTGATACATGTTGAGATGCCAAAAGTTGCAGCAGCATGCAGCAGCATGGAGCGGCTAGGATTCTTTGCCGTTCCCTCTCTTCTCCCCAACTGTACGATGGTACAACACATTATTCATACAGATACAAGTCAGATACACATTCCAATTGGTTGCAAACTGCTGATGGATTTGCTGGATGCTGGATGCACGCAGTGGCCACCATAAGGTGGATCTTGGTGATGCCATTTTCGACCCTTTCGAACAGGCGGAGCAGGGATGGGGTGTGTTGGCAGGAGTGGCTGAGGCCGGCTTGATGTGCGAAACTGTCAAGACACGTCAAGATATGTCAAGGCCACCGGATATGTTGCGGTATTCCGACAGATCCTGCAGTATGTTGCAGTATGTTACCTGTGTTACTTGCGGATATCCTTGTGACGTCATTAATGTGAGTGATGGCTAGTGATGCGTGTCAAGCTGAGTATTCGCAACATGGCGGCTCTCAGTCTTCCACCACGGGAAAGTCTCAGGCCCGACACTACGACCGCGATGAATCCTATGTGCGACGTTGGCTGCCTGAACTTTCTGTGCTTCCAACTGGTTCAATACATACTGGAGGATGCCCGTCCTTGCCGATGGCTTTGGAACTGTTGGTGGCATGGCTTTTTTATAATGCTCTTTTCATGCTTTTGGGTTTGATACGGTTTCATGCTACGACTTAGCCTCACTTCCGCTTTTCTGAAGTCATTGAAGAATGGATTGGGTCTTCGCACAGGGGTAAGGTCACTTCCGGAAGACTTGAAACAACCTGGTGACACCCTATAGTGATCTAAGATGATCTAAGATTGGAGTTTTCGCCTTTGATCCCAATCTACTATAATTATATACATCTATATACATACATTGATTGCAATCGATCGAAACATGGATCAAATTAGATCCGATTAGTTGATCAACTAAGCGAAATCTCCATGGCAGTTGCATCATGTTGCATAGGAGCAGTGAAGAGCTACCTCCCGCCATTGGCCACGGAAGCCGCCAAGCTCGGCCGACAGAAGCTAAGGCAGCAGAAGGCACGTAGGATGAGGGTCAGATCGGTCAGATTCAGGATCTCAGAGCTCGTGCACCATGCCCACCATGTGTTATACTCAATAGATCTCAGTATATAGTATTAGTACCACAGTCAGTCTAGCATCAGCAACCTAATATGACTTGACTTGTTGTATCAAATGCAAATCCCAGTCATCACGACTTACAGCAACATACAGCATCCATAGGATTATATAGAATTTATAAGCCAGTTACTTACACTTGCTAACTTCAGGGATCATCTCGGCATACTTGTTGCAAGTGCATGTGCAACATCTCAAACGCTTGTAGGTCAGCACCCCTCTATGGTATTCACATGTATTTACGGTATTTAGATTTATTTGAATTTGTCAGTCTCCTCTTCCAAGCAGTTGTGGCGCAACCTGATTTAGATATCACGAAAGCTAGCGTCAGCTAGCTGGAGTCTTCTTGCTTTAGCAAGTATTGGGGGGGCTGCTCAAGGACATCACGTGATTTTTCACGCGAAAGGGCCCC
>Ga0126342_10007902_pt1 | contig 19019 bp, 18 predicted proteins | sample Cyp1metagenome_FD_92528 | JGI IMG/M metagenome (GOLD analysis project Ga0126342, IMG submission 92528) | Coral microbial communities from Lord Howe Island, Old Settlement Bay, Australia - Cyphastrea 1 metagenome | ecosystem: Host-associated > Invertebrates > Cnidaria > Coral ... | reverse complement strand
ATATATCATTATATGTCATTTATGATCATTATATGTCATTCATAAACATTTATGAGGGCCTTTGGCGAAAGGACCTCTGTATGAAGGCCTTTGGTGAAAGGACCTCAGTATGGAGGCCTTTAGGGTATATATATAATAGTTGATATATTTGTGGTATATCTGGTGCCAGTCGCTGGTGCCAGGGAACAAGTTGGATGGTCCCACAGCACTCCACATGGTGGCTGCCTTATGCGACAACCGCATTGACCTCGACATCCTGCGTCGCTCGGCCTTGGCAGCGGGACGGTAGAGTCAATGGTTAACCACTGGTTAACCAATGGTTAATGTATGTTAATGTATGTTAATGTGCATTTAAGGACCCCTTTAAGGAATTTTCGGAAACTACACATGACATTAAAAATTACTGTAGTTATAGCACTTAGAATCATTCAGAATCAACGGTGCCATCTTCTCCTGGCAGGTTTGGATGGAAATCCCTTGGGCACTCCTGAGGCGCACTTGGCCCTGGTGGTTGAAATTAACTTTTCGGTGGGGATGACTGAATCATTCTTAATTAGCTATATAATAATATGATATAGTATAATAATAATATTATAATCCTGGTATTATGTATATATATATGTATACGTATTTATTTTGCATTCTCATAAGGTCTCGGCCCCGCTATTTCCGGAGATGTTGAGATGAGTTGCTTCCAAGCAGTTCCGTGAGGTCTTCAAGAACGAGGTGGCCACCCTATTGGCCACGCGTGGGGAATCCGTGGTGGCTGGTGGTGATTTGGTGCTCCATGTGGGTCAGAGCCTCAGGTCGCTGAGGTCCTGGGCTTCAGCGGCGAAACATGTGGCTTTTCAACGTTTTCAGCGGCCAAAAAATACAGATTGATGATTACCCTCTGGTAATTTAACATAGCTATTGAAAATGGCCATAGAAATAGTGGATTTTCCCATTGAAAATGGTGATTTTCCATAGTTATGTTAGTTTACCAGAGGGTAAAAATGATGAATGAGATTATGATCATCCATGAACTGGGAATCCCCATGAATCCCCATGACTAAAAAACGAAGCCTACTTTGGTGGAGTTTCTCTTCACCTGGTGGTTTTTCCCATCGTTTCTTCCGACAGGTGATGATGCCGTGCGCTGGTGCGCGGCACCAAAGGAAGGAAGTCTGGCGTGGCGCTTGCGCGAAGATGGCGGGGATGTGGTGCGCACCACATCTTTGAAGGACCTTGGGGTTTTAGTCTCTGGTAAACTAACATAGCGAATTGGAAAATCTCCATTTTAAAGAGGTAAATCAACTATACGTACGATGGCCATTTTCAATAGCTATGTTAAATTACCAGAGTTTTTTTTTATGACTGACCAAGCAGTATATCATATAATGGGATAATATAATGTGGGATAATAATGGGATAGAATTAATGTGATATAGTCAATATATGGGGAATATTATAATTTAAGCATTATAATTTATGTGGGGATATAATGTATGTGGTCAATTTGGATAGTCCGGACTGTCATGATATTTAAGGGGATTCCACCAGCTATTTGGGGATTTTTTTGCCATGAAGGACCTGAGGTTTAAACATGTCAACATGTTTTACCCTCTGGTAAATAAACATAGACCCTGAAAATAACCAATTTTTAATGGAAACTAATCTTCCAAGTCCTATTTGCCAGGGTCTATGTTAATTTACCAGAGGGTAACCAGTTTTCATATTTTCCCTGGTACTCGTACATTGGTGAGATATAATCAATGGGAGATCTCCAGGACCCTAAAATGGAGGTGTACCATATAAGGCCATATTTTGGGTGTATATTCCCTTACACAGGCCTTATATATGGTAGGTACCTCCATTTTAGGATCCTGAAATGGCCATTGATATAACCTCGGGTAATCAAACGTGGCAATGAACAATGGCGTATTATTTATAGGTCATTTTCCCTGCGCTGCTGCACCGTGCATCGCAGCGGACCCAATCATGGGATGATTTTTTCAGCAGAAGCCACAGGATTTTCTACGTTGTTCAGCATTCAAAAATACCCGTGTTGGGTTTTCCATGGTTTTCCTACATTTGTTGATATGTGCAATGGTTCAAGATGGATTATAGACACCTTATAGGTCATCTTGGGTGGTCATCAATTTGCCAATCCATTACCATGGAACATCATGGAACTCCAGGATTCCCAGAAAATATGAACATGGACCCTAAATGGTGGTGGGATGACCATAGCCAGGAGATGGATCGGATGGTGGCCCAGGTTGAGGTGCGCAAAAAAAACCGGCCAAGTTGGGGCGTTGGGGCTGGAGTTGTCTCAGAATCTATGAGGAAATAGTCAAAAATAAAAGAGATGAACCTGGTTTAAAGTCGTCCTTCGAGAAAATCCCTTGCAAAGTTTGGAAGTAACCCCTACCATTATTCTAATATTATCTAATATTAGTGTTCTATATATTATCCGTCTATTTACATGTACGACTGGCATGTTAATGTTAAAACATGGTAATGATCTCTTTTCTTGGGGATGCCATGAACCAAGCCCATTTCCGGGAAGTCATTGGGGATGTTTCATGTTTTGTGTCTTTTACAGCTTGGTGGAGTTTCCAACATTACATCATATAATATAATACAGATTAATATAGTGCATTGCCAACCCTTGTTTGGATTAATATTAGGTTAATCTCTGTATTATACCGTTATCAATATTATATAATTATTATTCCAACTGTAGTTCCTTGTTTGTTTTGTATCCACCAGCCCTCAGCCTGCCAGAACCAGCTGCAGAAGTGGGAGGTGGCGGATCCCCGGGCGGCCAAGAGCGCCGGTGGCCGCGACTGGCTGCGGAGGAAGCGCACGCACAACGCCGGGGTCTGGGCCTCGCCCGGGCTGCGCTTCTACCGGAAACAGCGGGCGTGGTTGGCCAGTCAGAAGGACTAGCTGGAGCAGCTGGTGGCCATGGAAGTGGAAAAGCCCTTCATTTCACAAGGTCAGGGCAGGTCGTGAAGGTGATGCCATGTGATTGTTATGTAATTGTTCAAAAAGCGGGCATACTGACTACCATGACCTATGCATGGGGTGCCCCGAAGCATAGAACAGTGGTTCCTTTTCCACATCCAACTGTGTACAAATGCAGGCATGACAAAGGCATGCTTTTTCAATCTCCCTCAAAGTTGTCCTGTTGCCAAGCAACAGGAAGGGAATCATTCGAATCAGTCAAAACATTTGGCTTTGCCAGCAGAGCTTTCGTAGGCAGGTTTGCGAATCAGCCAGGTCGCTTGAGTATGCTTGCAGGGAGTGGTCACATCACCCATTTCATGGGCTGACTTTGAAGGAATGACATCAGGCTTTGACACGTGTCAATCACCGCTATTCGCCGCTGCGACTTTCACAGCCTCAGCAGGGGTTGTTGTGGCGCAACTCACAACGTTCTATCCCGTGGCTCGCCGCTGCGCTTGGCTTCACGTCGGATGAGCCCAGATCTGTCTATGTTTGGCTCATCCTGACAGATCCAATTCCGCCTGACTTCAAAGGCGTGATGTGATGGTGATGTGATACCTGTGATACCATGGAAAATTCCATGATACCATGGAATTTTCCCATATATTTTCCCTGGCATTTTGGGCTCAAGCAGCGAGGCTCAAACAGGTTTCAGCCACGATTTCTGTGCTCACCCCGCGTCCAGGCGATTTGACATTTATGCGATTTATGTTGATTTATTCATATTATTTATGATATGGATATATTGACATTATCTGAGATTATCTGGTTAGATAGTGTTAGAATGTGTTAGATATTGATTGGAACATATTGGAACCATTCAGACCAAGCATTCAGGCTGGTAGATGGTGGGTAAATGGTTGTCCTTGACGTTCAGGTGGATCGATTCAGGATTCAGTGAACCTAGAGGGTGTAGACTCATTTAAGTTCATTTTAAAATTGCGCAGAAGGTATGAAGATAGTCGCATCTGGAACTTCCAATGACCTCTTTGACTGCTGCATGCCCACTCCTTGAGTTAGCTAGCCCTCCATAGAATCAACTACAGGCAAGAGTATATCACCAAGGAATTGTTCCCAGCTGAATGAGATCACTTAGTGCGACCTTACTTTGAGCTTGGCTGTCACAGTGCAGGCACCATGGCCCTCCGCGGTGCTTTGCAGCTCTCACACTTGCGTATGATGAAGGCAGATCTTCACAGTCACTGTAGGACGTCTTTGAACTAACGGGTGTGTCTGAAAGTGGGGTATGTGGGTATACTCCCCCCAAATGGCCTACCAGTGAAATGATGATGGATTAATGATTAATGCTGTTTTGAGGTACCCGAATGTCATTTCGACACACACACACACATTTTGGAGCATCAACCAGTGTCTCAAGATGGGGAACCAAAAAAATTGCCATGGCAAAATGTCGTTTTATTCTCCCAGCGAAAACAAAAAACACCCCATACATCTTGAGAAAACAATTTTTGAGACAAACCAATCGTTTATACATTATATACTATATTCATCTATATTCTATCATTTATGCATGACATATTATATACATATACATATACATATACATATACATATACATATACATATAAATATACACATACATATACATATAAATATACACATACATATACATATACATATACATATGCCTATATTCAAGGGTTATGTGTATACATTTACATAATATGTGCTATGTATTAATGAGGTTGTATTATATGACCATCATGTTATGATGGGTATTCGTAAATATAGTAATATATGAAACTACATACTTTGTATGACATTATATGCTTCAACATGGACAATGATATATATATATAATATAATATATAATATATAATATATAATATATAATATATAATATATAATATATATATGATATATGATATATGATATATGATATATAATATATAATATATAATATATAATATATAATATTACATTACATTACATTACGAGACATTACATTATATTATATTATATTTTATGTTTATACTTATATTTGCATTTGTGTTTATATTTATATTTATATTTATGGGTAATTTTTATATGTATGATTATATTTATATTTCTATTTCTATTTATATTTGTGTTTATTTTATATTTTTGTTAATATTTATATTTATGTTGATATTTATTCTTATATTATACAGTACTATATTATATTATATTATATTATATTGTATTATATTATATTATATCATATCATATTATATTACATTATATTACATATTTATAATTATATTTATATTTATGTTTATATTGGTATGTGTATTTATGTTTATATTTATATTGCATATTTACATTTATATTTATATTTATATTTATTATTTATTATTTATATTTATGATTATATTTATATTTGTGAATAATTTATATTATCTTATCTTGTATTATTATATAATTGTTGGATTTTATTCATGACAATATGATGTATTCACTGAGCTTCTCACCCTGTCAGATTGAGCTGCCGGAGTTCTCGAAGAGCCGCTTCGCACGCAGAGCCAACATGATGGACGAGGCATGGCATGAACGCCATGGCCATGGTGGCTACAAACTGATGGCCACCGGTGGTGAAACATTCGGTGACTTCATCCTTGCTCTCCAGTAAACATATACATAAAACTATGGAAATCCATGGATTTTCCCTACAGATGGTGGATTTTCTATCTTAGTTTACTGGAGGGTAAGATGTATGATGAACTTTACACAGATGATTTTCAGGATTCCCCCAAAGTTGGCAACACATTTTTGAAAATGGGGTTTTATGCACGGGAAATCAAAGGGTAGGTCTGAAACCCAGAACTCCTCGGGTGGGACACCTTGCCAGGACCGCGTGAAGTGGTACAACTGGCAACTTGGATCAGATGAGGAATCCATGTAGGAATATGCCCTATCTGGTTAAATATCAATAATATCAATCATGGGAAATTCCAGTTAACCAGTATATGATGATGACCATAGGTACCCATCATGTCACCGTTACCCAATGTTACCTGCTAGATCCTGCTACCATGTGTCACTGGGTATACCGGGTCTCTGGTATGGTCTCCCAGCGTTTTCCCGGAGCGCGCGAGCGCGGTAAGGAACCTGGCCTGCATCGTACTGACCGCGGTGCCATTGACATGGATGTGGACTGTGAACTATCGCACCTGTGAAGAGGCGGACCGCCCAACTGAGTCACATTTATGAGGACCATGGAAAATGATCAATGCCCTGCCAGGTGGAGATGATCTATCGCACCATGGATCCTATGGGAACCCTCAAGTTCAAGTGCCCTGGTCGGATCCATCGGTCCCCAGCGCATGGGATGATGATCCCCAATGACACCATGGTTTTCAGAAACCAAAAAAGTGACAGTTTGAAGATCTTGAAGATTTGGGATGATTTGGGATGATTTGGGGATATGTTCTGCTTTTTTTTTGGGTTCCCCCTGACATGGTAAGCGGCAACGACAGGACTGCTTTTTCTACAGCTTTTCTGGATCACTGCTGGATTTCATGGTTGAATTTGAATCAGCAGGCAATGCATATGGGCTGAAATTGATCTGTGTCAACGACTTGACAAAGGGTTCTTCAACCCTGGGTGACAGCCTGCTTGGAGGTACGACTTGAAACTCTTTGGATCATAGGCACGAGCGCAGCGAGGGCCAGGGGTTGCGACTTTTCTTTGGCGGGACACATCCATAAGGCCTAATGTGATAAGGATGACCAACTGCATACAAATACAGGATAATCTAACAGTCTTCATTCGCATTCAGAGATAGACTCAAGTGCTTGTCCCAAGAGTAGGGAATCCTTGAGTCAGCAGTTGATTTCCATCCCAAAACAGACTACTGAAGTATACAGGAGTCCCAAATCAGACATTATCAATGTGGCTGCACCAATAACGCAGCATTCAGTGGGCCCATTTCATAAGTGGTCTATCTCCTAGTCATTTAGTAGGAAGCCAATTCATATTGTTATTTTTTTTGGTTTGAGACATTTAACCAAGCTTCATGGCACCACCTGCTCCGGCTGCAGGAGAGAAGTGAGCGATGCGCAGGTAGAGTTCTTTGGTGTGTGCTGTTCCGCGAGTTCAGCCACCACCAAGACGTAAACTAAAGAGTCAGAACATGTCAGAATTTATGATTTCACCAATGTTTCATATATATATATATACATATTATATATATATAGACATATTATATATATAGAGATAAATACATGTATATATTATATATACTGATATACGATAATAATATGTGTATATATATATACACATACCTACACGCATCGGAGATACTTGCTGTTTCTTTCCAATATCCCTTGGCTTGATTCGAACTCGTTCGGCTTCAGTTGAACCTGAGCAAACAACTCCAACAGCTTCAAATCTCTGTCTGATATCTTTTTGAAGCCGCTCACGGGTTCCGTTGGTTGCCGTGAGCTTATCACTTGGACATTTACCCGGCAGGCAACAGGCCTAAGAGGTCCATGGTTGTTTGAAGACTTGCAGCGGACGAATCCGCATTAAACAATGCTGTAGTGTTTGTTAGTCTCTAAGTGTGATCATTGATCATTTACAAATGATGCACCTGGATCACTTGGCTGCGAAGTTACACAAGCAAGTTTCAACCCTGGTACTACCTTCGCTTTGTTTGATCGATCACTGCTGTGGGATTGTCTGCAGAACTACCATATACTACTGTACCTTTCTTCACCAACTATTAAAACAGATAGAACTGATGCATCAATCCTATCACTTTCTGCACATATCGAGTCTTCCAACCTTGAAAAAACACTTACTTGAAGCAGCAGCTCAACCTTGCAACGGAGTCATAGGACCCAAATGAGATTGGAAAGGCCTGTTGCGCATGATGTGTAGCTGGTAACGCAGCGGTGGCGTTTTGGTTGGAGACGGCAACTCTGGAAACCAAAAAAGTTGCTGCTGCCCATCGGTCCCAGTATTGGAAAGAGGGAACATTGACGGGAACCCACCAATTTTTTAAGGTTGAAAACAAGGGTCGCTTGTAATTTATCCTTTACAAACCATACATTTTCCTCGCCTTTGAAGTGTGAAGGGCACAGTATGGGTCTTATCTCTGGTTGTACGGACTAGAATTATACTGTATATAATCTTTTCTTTTCCGGTTCGAACGCTTCAAAGACCATCAGGGTAGTCCTTCCAGTTTTTAATCAGGCTATGCTTTGATCCTTAATGAATCCCAGACTCTGCTGTCCAATCAAGCGAGTTTGATGTAGTCTGGTCCCCTACCGACATTTTTTTTGGGAATCTAAGCAAGACAAAAGGAAGTGACAACAGCAAGAATCAGGGAGCGAACTAATTAAACCAGACAAACTGGGAACGAGATACTGTACCAGGTAATATTGCATTACATTAATACTCAACCTTAGCTGCGAATCTTTGGGTTCCTCTGTATCACAGCTGGTCTGCCTGTTCATGGACACATACACAGATGTTTTTTCTTGTTTCAAAATTTCAAACCGGTATTTTTTTCAGACTATCAATTCAGCAACTATCCAAAGGATTAACAGGATATATTAGAACACCATTAACAGGATACAATAAAACCATATAAGACCCACAAAAACCACTATTTTCCATACCATTCAACCAACTTTTCAAGGCCATGACAGTTTCGGGACCGAAGCAAGGCATCATGCAGCTGGAGGATGCCATGGAAATGGCCACGGCTCTGGCGCAGGACATCTCAACAATCGGCGCCTTTTACCACCAATATCAACCAAATATCCCACACAAATGGCCACGGCTCTGGCGCAGGACATCTCAACAATCGGCGCCTTTTACCACCAATATCAACCAAATATCCCACACATATTTCATCTGGTGTTATGTTATACTTTACGGCTATCAACAATTGTCAATGAACATGATTATTTTATCTGTTTTTTTTTTCAGTTTTTTTCCAGTAAGTTTTAGGTTTGACTTGCGTGTAAACGCAGTCATCTGAACAGACGCCATGGGGACACAGAGATATACATACGATATAATAACTTCAAAATCACTCATTATACATTCATTAATTAACCAATATTCATCCACAACCTCGTTCATCATTCATCATCCTTCATCATCCTTCATCAACGCTGTCGTATACCTTGGCCTCGAGGCCTCGCGTGGGATCGGTTGGAACCAACTCTTGGCCCGAGCTGAAGAGGAGAAGCGCGCAAGCGCGGCGCGCAAGCGCCAGGGGACTGGCTTGGCCTGAAGAATTTGGGTGAAAAACTCCCAATTCCAATGGGTTATCGTTATTGGGTTATCAATGGATTATCATCATCTAATGGATGATCAATCCAATTCCAATGGAAAATTCGATGGATTATCATCATTCTCCCTATGAAAATTGACATTTTAGCTTATATAATACTTATGCCCAAAGTGAGCCCCTCGCCCTTGCAGAGTGCACGCCCATATAGTTGCACCATGGCACACACCATCCCTCCCACTCACATTTGTAAGGAAAGTAGTCTTCCAACCCCCAAAACTGACAGGGTCTACAGTAAGTTAGTTGGGGGGATGGTAAACCCAACAATAATTGGGATCGACAAAGGGATTGCTACTAGGATTTTCGTAGGTAAACTCCAAAATGAACCCAGACATATTGGGGATATAATGGATTTTTGCCAATCATCAACCACAATATATGGCTATGAAATAAAATTATCCTCAAAAACGGGGTGTACCCAATTTTCACAACCTCCATCGCGGATGGTGACTATGATTAGGTTTGCTTCATATTTTCCTTTTCACATTCATGTATTTAATGTGCATTCATACAGCCTTTCATATTGTACGTATGATGGGGGAACGTACTTATACATATAATTTACATATATATATATATATTCATAATTATAACACTTAGACAAAAATGACGCCATGTCACTATACACCGCTGGTTCCACCTAGAATTCTACTTCCATTTGGAACTCCGCTGTTGTGGTTCCCTTCATGCACTCCTTACCTTTGCAGATGGCAAGGGGGGCAAAACTGCTATGCATACTGATGTTGGGGGGTGCCAGTTTGCAGACCAGCACAAGGAGACATAAGAAGACTAAGTAGCTTACTCATGTTGTCATTCGGTCGCAAAATCATTAAGTCACCACAGCTGTGGGTGCATGCAAGGGCTCTGACTATATTTACATTCTTTTCTTTCATGTTGGCTTTTCTTAAAGCATACTCTCCATGTGACAAGAATTCAAGCTGCGCCAGTCTGACAAACGTTTCAGAAGTTCCATGAGTCCCACACTGCCAATTCCATTTCGACCAGTGGACCAGGCTGTGAAAAGTTATATATATAGGATCAGCAACTGCAAAGACATCTCGTTTTCGCCTTGAACCACCCAATCCAATCCCCATTCAGTGAAGCCTCATAGGATCTGGTGGAGGATGACGCTCCTCCTGGTGTGGAGAAGGCTGCGATCACTCCGATGGCAGCAGCAGCATTGTGGGAGGAGAAGTTGAACGGCAATGGCAACCCTTGTGACCATGACATTCATATCATAGCTATTCAGATCTTAATTCAATATACTTCGAGTTGTCTCTATAATATCACTTTTCGGCAAGTAGTATCTTTTGCGTCTCAGGTGTCGTTTCATCTGTTTTTTCCCATTGACAACAACCATTCAAAACACCATTTATCTCCATAGATACCCAGAAATGGATACCATCCGGTACTCAAACATGGCTAAATCGGGAAAATCCACCATTTAGTTTCATGATTTTCCCATTTTTTCCCATTAACATCACTATTTAATAGGGGAGCCATGTTTGATTACAAGAGGGCCTCACCATTCTGGGTTTTCCAATAGGAGTCCTGCATGGACCTGGCTCCGACACTGACACCGCATGGTGACCCTAGGGGAGTGGGCCTTTCTTTAAAGGCAGACCATGTAAATATTTGGGAGTAAAAACCACTACTAATATCTACTAATATGATCTTTCAAAAGTGTTCTTTAATTGAAACCAATCCGTTGAATGTATTGTTTGAGTCAGATCCATTCCGGGTTGGCTTTGAATGTGTGGAAGTGTTGGATGGGCAGGAGTTTTGTCACATGCGCAGAATGATATTGGCCTGTCTAGTTTGCCGCTTGCTGCCCAGGGATCAAGAGAAAGATAGGACCAAGAGAAAGATGGCACCAAGAGAGAGAGAGAGAGAGAGAGAAAGTGACAGTTTTCACCGGAAAAGTGGGGTGTATCTCACCAACAAACAATGCACGATGTATGATATTATTATATATTATTTCACCAATATTCAACACAACTAAAAGAAGACGCTTGATATATACAGCTCTGATCAGCTTTTGCGGCTGATAATACGGAGCGGCTGGGCAGAGCCTCTTCGATGGCTTGGAGCAATGCCGATTGACCTGGAGCTGTTGCAAAAAATTGAAAGGTGCCACTGCTGCCACTGTTTCTGGGGGATGATCATCCATAAATCCCAGCTATTTTGGTGTGAACTACAGGGTGTCTTGAGCCATAGATGAGCTATAGAGATATACTATGATATACTGGTAAGCTGCAAAGCTCCAGTCGCCCCTTGTGCACAGGCAGCGGCAACGCCTCGAGTTCATCTGGCCTTCTTGGAAGCCTCGGAATTTTATGATTCCAATCACTTCCAATCAGCTTTTTGCGGAAAACATGTTGAATCATTTCCACAAACTCTGAGGTGGTTTTTCTTCAGCACATGTGGTTGTTCTAGTGACTGGTTCTTTGTTCTCTGACAGTTGCTGTGTGCAACGCAGCTATGAGTTTCAAATTGAAGCCCAAATGAAGTGTATCAGAGCCCAACACATTCTGAGTCATACTCAATGGCAAGCAGAACTAAAATCAGAACTGGGCCTGAAGACAAGAACATCTCCACCTGATATCCACTGTGTCCAGAAAGTTGGCTGAACTTTGCAGACAAATTTCATTTCACATTCTGGCTCTGTCAGCATGAATTTTCGGCCTGAGATGCGGAAAGTAACCCATGTGCTGCCTCGTGAGGGCACGGGCAAGGCGGCCGGACCTGCCTACGCACCCATGGGGGTTCCGCCAATGGTCCCACCCAAGGCCCATCCTATGCGACCTGGCTGCGCCGGCTTCACACCAGCTGCGCATCCTGTGAGCCATGCCACTCATCCCACTCATGCCAGTCATGCCAGTTCCAGTACTACCCGAATCCCTGGGGCAACAGCTGGCTTCAAACATGACCCACGAGGTCGTAGGACCTCGGGTACAGAAGTGCCAAAGGTACCAGCCGCACCAGGTGCACCAGTGGCACCAGCTGCCTCTGAGCAAAGTGCCGAGCAGCCAGCAGCATCGCCCAGACAAGGCAGCAAAGAGATGCCAAAGCCACGGGCCACACCGGAGACAAAAGCCAGCGACCGCCAGGTCGTGACCAGGAAGAAATGGGAGGCCGTGCGTGAACGGGCGCTGACCCTCCTAGCAGCACCGGCCGCATCACCCAGGAACACTCGCGAAGACGGACCGAAACGACGGCGCCAGGGACGGGGATCTGAGCGCCCCAAAGGGGGTGGGACGGACGCTGAGGCTGTGCGTGATCGGGCCCTGACACTTTTGGCAAGCTCCAACTCAGATAGAATCAAAGAACGTACCAAGACGTTCATCCAGAAACACCATGTGGACATTTCACTGGAGCCCGATGAGCTTCCAGGGATTCCAACTGATGACTGTGACACCAAGCCAGCTGAACCTGACCCGCAGGATGACCTTGATGCCACTCTGGACGCCCCAGCGGCCCCAGCGGCCGCAGCGGCCCCAGAGGCACCAGAGCCAATGCCCAGCATCGAGCGGGAGAGTGACCTGCCGGAGGCGTCGCCAGAGGGCGCCACATTTTCCGAGAAGCCTCCTGTGTCAAAAAAAACCAGTTCCCCAGGCAAGAGCAGTGCACCTTCACCTTTTGCACCACCACCAGGGACACCGTTTGAAACCAGAGATCCAGTGGAAGAAACACAGCTGGCTCAACTGTCAGCAGGCATTTTTTGGATCCTGGGCTGCTTTTTCCAATGCTTGCTACTTGGATTTAAGAGATGTAGATGGTGGATGCTGGAGGTGTTTCAGGAACTTGTTCTTTAGTTAAATGCAATTTCTTGAGGGACTTCTTCGCAGTTATGGTTGTGCATTGATTCTACTCCTAGGGTCTCCTAGGTATTTAAAGTAAGTACAGGCAGTTTCTGACAGACTCATCCCACATGACTTCAAAGAAGTGCCTACTGTATGTTCTTTGGGCGTACCCCTTGGCGCACTTTTTCATACTTTTTCTATATCATTTTTTTGCTTGCTGTTTCTGTATTCCCACTATCGACATTTGATATGTTTATATTGTTGGTTCTATCAATCCCATCAGCAACTGCTTTTCATCATCAGTTGCTTCAGAAAATCAGTCATTTTAATCTCAATCCTGCAACTATATCGTTTCATCATTGATATATAACATAAACCTGCATTAAAAATTGTTTCGAAGTTCCACCACCTTTTCACCATCTAAAAACAAAAAAATGTCGCCAGCACCGTGGCCCAGGTTCTTTTCCCTGCGTTTCTGCGTGTGCTGCGCGAAGAGCTCCGCACTGAATGCGGAGCCCAAGCGCCGTTTCGGTGATGAGGTGCCAGAGGAAGCCGCGGTGCATGCAGAAACCACCGAAGCAGTGAGGCAATCTGGGGGGATGACTCCTTGGGTAATGGGGATGCATGGGGCTCCTTGGTGTGTTTTGGTCCATGAGGAGAATGAGGACATGTAGTACCAGTCATTATTTGGGTCTTTGTGAAATAAGGCAATAAGGTACTCCAAGATCCACAGGTTAATCATCAGTTTCCACAAGTGTCCCTAATACCCATTGGGGGCTTATACCCTATTTTCAGACACATCCAAGACATCTTGGTGTTTTCCCCAAACAGTGTGTCCACACTGAGGGATTCTTACGGTAAGTGTAAAGGCCGGTGCTTGATCACTTTGCATCACACGTCCCTGCGGCTCTAGCCATGGCAACACAACCTGACACAGCGGAGACAGGTGGTCATAGTGCAGCAGCTCGATCCAGTGTCCCTGCGGCTGCGCGTGACACCGTGGAGACAGGTGAGCAGACTTTGTCCGTGTTGCTGTCCAGTGCGGGGGCCACGCTTAGAGCGGACCTCGAGCATCTGGGCTACTGCCAATGAAGCGGCCCTGCGGCTGCGCGGGCAAGAGATATGCTCCATGGTCTATTGATGCTATACAGCCTTACGGAAAGCTTGTAGGAACGCAGGGGGCAACCCCCAGCCGAACAGGCAGCATCTGCGAACAGAGACCCTACGAAGATTGCTGCAAGACAAGCTTGTTGACGCACTGTGTGAGCCAAGTTCGTTGCCGGGAGGTTGCAGCTGATCGGGCGTGCCGCGAAGGGACGGTACAGGCCAGGAGCACATGGATCGCAGCACTCAGAACAGATCTTCGTGCTGCATGCAGATATCTTCAAGAAGTTGCAGCGCAGCACCAGTAGCAGAGGCTTTACAGTAATCGGCCCTGCGGCTGCATGGTGTCCCTGCTGCAGTTTCGCTCTCCGAAGAAGGCGCAAACGTCTCACCAGCGGCAGGTGCATCGGATCTGCAGCAGTGGCGGAGCCATCGAGTGCAGCAGCTGGATCCATCAATGCGCTGTTGCTGGCTCCGACATCGAGCCGCCAGTCACGGTGCTGCACCTTTGCAACCGCGCCTCGCCTGACCAGCAAGGGATGGACGCCGTCCGCAGTCCTCTTCTGCAGTGGGTGGACAATACCTGGCCCGGTCCATGGCTTCCTCAAGATTACCTCGACACCGGGAGCCAGCTTCGGGCGTATGGTGGTCGGGAGCTGGGCGTCATTAAAATTACGCGGCAGCTTCCGAAGGCACACCTGACAATCTCTGTCACGATCGAAGACTGCGTGTTATGCCTTTGCTTTGCCAAGTTGGAGCCACTTAAAGAAACTTTCCAATGTCCACAATGTGGTGGTGTGCGCAATTGCCGTTCTCGGCAAAGCAAACTGCGCCGCTTCCGATTCTGCTGATGAAGATGTTCAAAAACTTACGTGGACTGCGGTTTCGCGCCACGACCACCGCGTTCGTGCTGATGAAGCGAAGTGAGGACGGTGTTCCGTCCGTGACGAGTTCCACGAATGGCCAAGTAAGCGGACTTTGTGCGTGGTCGCGGCCGTGTTCCTTGGACGCGTCGACTGCAAGCGTCGCTGCCGGCTGCTGTTGCGCGCCAAGGTCGCTGAGTGGATCGGAATCCATCATCTATACATGATGAGCTGCGGTTGCGCGCTCCGTTGTCGATCGTTGCCCTGGCACCGTCATCGCTGACCGCAACCCGCTGTCCACAGTTAAAACAAGTTGTCCGCAGATGTCCGCAGTTGCTGCTGCGTCTGGGGGTAAAGACATGTTGCCATTATGTAAATGTTCTCGAGCGTGTAACTTCAAAGACGGTTGTTCAGCATGTCCCGGTCAGCGACAAACTACAATGGCAGAGACCTTTTCATTTCATATCATCATCCTCACCATCATCATCGACAACATTAAAGTATATTATTCTCTTACTTCCCCCCACACTGTTTGGGGTCTCTTGCCGGATTTTTTTTTCACATATCCCATTCATATCCCACTGATCATCCACTACTGCATGAAATTCCATCAATGTATCCCCATCTCTCAGGTCGCCCATTGGATTTTGGAGCAGCCCGACAGATACCGAGAAGCGCAACTTCGTCAGCGTCGCAGCCATGGGGCCCACGGTGCCCCTGCCCGTGGCCGCGGTGTCCGGCGCCGGCGTCCCGCTGAGGCAACATCGGAAGTTGGGATCTTGAAATTTGAAGAAATTTTGGTGTTTTTTTTGGGGGTCCCCTTAAACCCCCATGAAATCGCCATTAAATCCCCAATGTATTCCCCACATTTATCAGTGCCAGCCAATCTGCCAGGCATGCCCCTCCGCGGGGTCGAGGAGGGCGTCGTGGCAAGGTGCCGACAGTTATTTCTGGGGACGTTGCATGGTGTTGCCCAAGATGGTTTGAAAGGTGGCACAAAGGATAGTCAACAATAGTCAACATACATTTATAATCGTTTTTAAAATATATTGAAATAATTAATTACAATATCATGTTAATTAAATACTACTCGTATGTATTTTATATAATTTTATATACACACAATATTATACATCCGTATTGTATGGATTGTGAGGGAGGGCAGTGTTTGATTTGATTCTGTGTGAATTTTCAGCATTAACCATAAAACAAAACAAAAAGAGTGGGAACATCGATCTCTGGGTCCACAGAAACACATCCGGGAGCCTCAGTTATGGTGGATATGTCAACACAAACATCACCTCAACTCAATGGAGAGATTTTATCCCGCATTTGCATGACTTTGCATGCATTTGCGACATGCACCTTGGGAGTTTTGGTGTGACGACAAAATCAGGCGAAGAACAACGAATTCTACGATGAGTTGGAAAAGTTGGAAGATTTCTTTCGACAAGAGGCTGTTTTCATTGGTGAGGCGGGCATGGATTGTGATGTCGTTGTCAGGGTGCACCAACTGCGACTGAAAAAAACCTCAGGCTGGCAGTGGCAACTGATGTGGTGAGGGCCTTAAGCAGCAACGCGGTAGCTCACCGAGGGTCTGTTTGCAGAATGCCATAGGGGGGACTCTAAAATTTCGGTTTTGACATGTTTTGACTATGATTTTATAATATTTTATATTGTTAGATTTTTTTAGACTCTAGACATTTGACCCCTATTATCCCCTATTCATGGCCAATTATGCTAATTGCAGGTGCTACCGTATGCTACCGTGAGGGCCACTTTGGTATCATCATTGTGATGGCTATTTGGGATGCCCATCTCCAGGGATTTTTTTTCACACCATGGCGCTGTTGAGACATGCTTTGACAGGGTTTTCAATTTGGAAAAATACACCAAAACATTTCATGATATGCACCATATATGCACCATATATATCCATATATCACCTAATGAATCCAGTTTGATATATTTTGTGTTCCTTCCATGTCACATCGATTGCAAAGTCCGGAGTGCTGTCAACCCCATGCATCCCATGCGCCCCACATAATTCTTCGCTTCTTGAAAGGCTTGACCTTGGGGTCTACATCACCACATCATGGGACCGATGTGTTTCACTGCCTCGGCTGTGCCAACTCGCAACGGTAGCAAAAAATCAAATGAGCACAAGAGAAGGTGATTCCGTGTGTGGTTTTGATGTTGGTTTGATGTTGGTTTTTGGCAGCCCTGCTCATTCCACATGCTGTCTTTTGTCGACCAAAAGATCCGCTTCCGTGCGCCCGTTTCTGTGCTTCTTTTGTTTGAATCTACATCCGTCAAAAGAAAAGAATTGACATCTGCTCCTGACCGACCATGGTCGCACCTCTTCCAGTTGTCGTGGTTGCTTCGACACGGAGGCGGATGGTTGACCCTGAGGGTTTTCACCCGTCCAACCTGAGTCAGGGGGGAAACCCTGCCCTTCAATGTGCCTGGCTAAACACAGGAGCGCCAACATGGAGGGGAAAAAAAAGATCCTGGCGCCGGCACCCTTCTAACCTTGAAATCCTGGATGAAAAGTGTGATATCGCCTAGCTATACACAGTATACAAATTGCACCATCTGAAATTGATCTGGATTTCTTTTTAAAAAAGGTATACATCATACATCAACTATCATCAACTAACATGACCCAAACACCATATACTTACTGGTATATGGTATGCCGCATATGCCTCATGTTCAAACAGAGCCGAGCCATCTAAAACGACCAGATTCTGACTGGTTCCGCATGGCATATGGCATCTCGCTGGGCCAGGGATGGAGTGCGACCTGCGCTGATTGAAGGTGTGACTTGATGAGTTGGGAAATCATCAGGGGGACATATGAGTGGCTGATAGTGGCTGATAGTGGTTGATAGTGTCTGAATAAAATTGCCAAATAATTAGTTGGGAAATCACTTTATAATCATCCAGTGGCTGATAGTGGCTGCGATCTAGCCCTGTTTGCCTGTTTGATGATACCAACCACATGAACCACCGCCAGCGCACAGGTCTGGTGTCTCCTGCCAAGAAGGACCGGCTTCAAACTGGGGGTGTTTTTTGGGCCATGCTGGGAATGGCTGTGTCTGAAAATGTGGTACACCCCCAAAATGGCATGTGAATAGAGAACATAATTATAAATGATTATAAACCATGATAAACCACTGGGTTTTGGGTAAATTCAGACCAAACAACATGCTTTCAGCTTCAATGCGAATGTCACCGCATCATATTTTGAACATAGGCCAGATGTACAAAGTGCGCTGTAGAAGATGCAGCTTACAGGCCTTTGTCTTGTCACTTGGCAGGAAGCATCTTTTGCGGCCACCACTCCTCCCTCGTCTCAGGAGCGTCTCAGTTCTGTCTGTGGGATGCTGGGGATTGGGGCTGTTCTTGGACTTTCAATATTTCACCACCAGTTGTGACTGAGCACTACCGTTTGCGATTTCCGAAATTAGAGACGCTCAAAGTGTACCTGGTGAACAATCCATCAAAGCAAGAAAAGTCCTCAGCACAATCATCCACAATCCAGCTTTCCGGTTTTCGACCCTTGGGTTACTTTCGTGTGCCCAGTGGAAATCAACCATCGCAATTTGTCGAAGGATCCGAAGGGTTGTGACACCCGAAGCCGCCAGGAGCTGTCTAGCAGCTTTGTGACATCAAGTAGCAGGCGCCCGCAAGGGTCGGTTCCACTGATGGTTGGCAGATGATGATGGATTCTTTTTGGATTCTCTTAAAATCGGCTACCCTTCAGAGCAACCCATGTTCAATGATCAATTCATTTTGCATGATGAAATTGAAATAATGGAATGCTTGTAATATATTACGAAAGCCAGCTGTCAAGCATGGCGAAGTTGGTCATTGCGAACGAAGTGAGAATAGGGGGTCTGGGGGGCGGTCGTCTCCAAACAGACGCATTTGACGCTTTTCCCCACCTAATTAGGGTGGCCACCGT
>Ga0126342_10007901_pt1 | contig 19022 bp, 18 predicted proteins | sample Cyp1metagenome_FD_92528 | JGI IMG/M metagenome (GOLD analysis project Ga0126342, IMG submission 92528) | Coral microbial communities from Lord Howe Island, Old Settlement Bay, Australia - Cyphastrea 1 metagenome | ecosystem: Host-associated > Invertebrates > Cnidaria > Coral ... | reverse complement strand
TCTCTGTCTCTCTCTGTCTCTCTCTGTCTCTCTCTGTCTCTCTCTGTCTCTCTCTGTCTCTCTCTGTCTCTCTCTCTGTCTCTCTCTGTCTCTCTCTGTCTCTCTCTGTCTCTCTGTGTCTCTCTCTGTCTATGTCTGTATGTCTCTATATGTCTCTGCCATCTGCCTGTCTCTGTCTGTCTCTGCCTGTCTTTCTGCGCGTCTATCCAGCACTAGCTCTCTCTCTCTCTCTCTCTGTCTCTCTCTGCCCATCTTTCTTCCTATGTCCATCTATCTATCTATCTTTCTATCTACCTACCTATCTATCTCACTTTCCATCCGTCTATCTATCTACCTCTCCCCCTCTCACTATCTACCGACTTCTCTATCCATTTGTCTGTCCATCTCTCCCAATCTCTGCATTTCTCTTCTCTCTGTACCCCTATCTCTCTATCGCTCTATCGCTCTATCTCTATCTATCTCTCTCTCTCTCTCTCTTTCTATCTCTCTATCTCTCTCTCTCTATCTCTATCTCTCTCTCTCTCTATCTCTCTCTCCCTCTCTCTCTCTCTCTCTCTCCCTCTCTCTCTCTCTATATCCATCTATCTACATATCTGTCCATCTATCTATCGATCCATCTATATATCTGAAAGGACGCAATTATGCGAAACTTCCTTTAAAAGTGGAAGTTGGCAGGTCCAAAACGAAAAAACTGCGACGGCTTTCTCGAGAATTCGAAGTTGACAACATCAAAAGCGAAGGAATTCTGCGAAACTTCCTTCAAAAATGGAAAGTTGAGTGCAGACCTGACGGCCTCGTAACAATGCGTTTTGCAATTTGTCCATCCCATCTGCCTAAAGTGAGCCAGCCACGAAAAAGCGAGGTCACACGAAGTACTGCATCTGTCACGCAAAATTAATCCCCATCTGGTGCACCCCGGAGAGTCCTGCTCTGGGAAAATAACTGGGATATTTTTTGAGTCCTGGCCTTTCTGACATTAAAATCCTGGTACCCTGACCTTTCTAGCTAGAATTTATAATCTAAGACGACTGAAGCTTGCAGGCACTAACCTCCTGATGCCTAAGGTTTCCAGGAGTGATTTTGTTCTCCTCTGGTACCGAATGAATTCCTGGGTGCCAACTCTCATACAACGCTGAAATAACCACCCCTAACATATGCTGTTGCTAGATTAATTTTCTGGGCTGCACGGATCACAACTTTAGAAATAACCCGCGCCTGGAACTCGTGTGGGGCCAACCTTTGAAAGATCATCCGCAAGTATTCAGCCGAAAAAAGGCCCAGCCCCTTGGGTTTTACTTTTGGCACCTGCGCCTCGACCTCTTCTCAAGTCACTGCTTCAATGCTGGCGAAGCTGAACATATTATATATTTGTACCCTTTTGCAGGGACAAATGTATGTTCAGCAAAAAATAACATGTTTTGTAATTTGGGCGCGCGTTGACACAAGATGTTTGAATTTGTTCCTGGTGTCTGACATTGTCTGACCTATGCAAATTCAGCATTCTAAATATAATCATTATATCTCCATTTCCAAAGATTAACATCCTTGTTCCCAACCATGTAAAGTCATGTAAAGAACCATGCCCCCTCAAACAATCATGGGTCATTTTTTTCCTAGGGTTTGACGTACATATTGGTTCGAGTGATTTCACCCCCCATGAAAATTACTTTCCTGTTGCCCGACATTTATACATCAAAGGAAAATAATGTTGAACCAAAATTTGTCCTGGGTTCGAAGGGACGCATGGATGTAGCATATTTCAAAATTATTAACTTTGGTATTGGGCTCCCAGGAAAAAAATCTGCATCACCAGATGGGGATAAATTATCTTAGTGAAACCGGCGATCTGATGCTCCACAGCGTCAGGAAATCCGCGTCCAGGCCTCCTAACATGTCTGATGGAAATGTCTCTTGTGCTGCGCCTGCCACGCGACATGCATACTGTAGTTGCAGGCCATCTTCAAACGTCCCGCGCCTGCCATCGTTTTTAAATTGTTGCAAGGCCCGCACATTTGGCTCACTTTTGTGAAGGTGCCGAACCCACTGCGCCTGCCACGAAAAGTGACGCTTCAGCGTCCAAAAGCGGTCCGAGAATGGTGTGCTTTGTATGTTTTGACTTGGAAATCAAACGTGCTTCGCGCCGCAACGGCGTGCACTTTTTCAACAACACAACTTCCCAAAGTGCCCGAGGATGAAGTGCTTTAACATTTTGACTTGGAAGCGCACTTCGCGCCACAGCCGCGTGCACTTTTTCAACAGCTCAACTTCCAAAAGTGCTCCCACGTTGAGGGGTTTTTGCATTTTGACCGCGCCACAGCCGCGTGCAATTTTTGATCGCTCATCCCGCCAAGTGGCTCCGCACCCACCGCTTTAGCGAGCCTGCATCGACCCTCCGGAACCGCAAAACACCGGAAAACAGTGTTTCGCTCTACCTTTTCGCGCGCTTTTATCGACTTACTCTCTCTTCTCTCTCTCTCTCTCTCTCTTCCCACAAGTGTTGCTTCATCTGTCCACAGATATGTCGGAAGTTTGACTTCTAGACCTCCTTCGATAATTTATTAACATTGATAATCTGTGGCTGCCGTCCTCTCACAAGGTCTTCGAGTCAAGACCTGCTTGCGTCAAGTTGCTGTGTCTTTGGTCCAGTAGCCGAGCTCTGTTGAGGCTTGCCCTCGGCCATGGCAAAAGGGTGAAACCGGGGGCATGGAAAATTGGCATGAAGGACAAGAAGCTCTTTGTAGATTTTGTCAGCTTTTGTTTTGCCATTTTGGAATATTTTGGGGCTGTTCCCTGCAGAATTGCGGCCTAGAATCTGCAGGCCTATAGGGGCTCCCTGGCTGAGCGGCAGTAGGAACTACAAGCGTTGAGTCAACTGGCTCTCCGTGGCAATTTTGAACTATAGCTTCAGGTTGGGAGTTGGCTTCTTGGGCCGGGTCCTCATGCAATTCAAATGTGCCTCTTGTAAGAGATTCTGAATTTAGACGCGGCCCCTCGCAGGGCTGCCAACTCTGCGATGGCATTCTGTCCATCCTCTCGGTCAGGAGACCTGCACTCAATGTTGACACAGCAGCGGCATTCTGCGCCCTTCCCGGGATGGCAAAGTGGGACACTCCTGCTGGTCGGCCAGGGCCTCCAGGGTGAGAAAGCTCCGAGCCCAAAGGCCGCAGGGCCCCAACAGAGGCCGAACGTGCAGCTGAACCTGCACGTGCCACTTGTGGGGCAGAGACTTGGTATCCCAAGGCTCTTGGGGTCGCAACCGTAACGTACGAAGCGGCGTAGTGTTGGTTGTGAAACTGGGGGCTTTGTGCTGGCAATGAGGCTCGGCCGACAGTAGGGGCCACTTCCCGATGGGAGCCGTGTACAGGCTGGGTCCAACGCCTGCGACCCATGTCATGGCCACAAGGTGCCCAGGTGCTCCAAGAATTTTGGGCTACGAGCGTCTGACGGGGAAAGCCTTCTGCCCAGAAGCCGCCAAGGAAGAACTGCTTGGCATTTGGTGCTCCTGGGCCCATTCTGTCAGGAGCAGCCGACAGATCCACACGCGGCAAACTATTTTGCCGAAACATGCCATGAAAGTGGTGGCCAGCAGACATTGCTCCCTGCAGGTTGGAGGAGGTCCTCGTTTGCTTGTTTCCATGTGCAACATTCACATTGTTTCAATAGAGCTACCTTCCGAAACAAACTCATGTCATATCATTTCATGTTGCGTTTGGAATCTACCAATTATGCATGTACTTCTAGTTCTGATAACAGATTTTCCATGCTTTTATTCTCCTTGGTCCAAGAACTTCGAAAGCCCTCTCAATGAAGACAAAGTCCAAAAACGAAAAACTGCCAGGAAATTAAGATTTGTATATATACATATTATAATATAATGATTAATGATCGTTGATGTCGAGTTACATCGTGGCCTCTCTTAAAGAGCTGTTCTAGACTGGAAAAAAGCTAATTTGCAAGTGGGGGGCCTGGACAGCTATCACTCAATGCAGCATTCAAAGTGCATCTGCCAGAAAAATTGACAAACCCCTTTTCACACTAAGCGCCACAAGTGGGTGAGGCTTTCTTAACCTCAGCTCAACCCCGTGTCCTCACTTCTACTTGTCCTTGCTGTGTCGCGGATCCGAAGAAGTGCCAAAGCTTGACAATCGGAGATCAGAATGCAAATCATCATGCGTCCATATTCTTGCACCAACGTCATACAGATGCCAAGTGAATGACAAATCAGCACATTAGCAGTCCTTCTTGGCGGCTCTTCCTCTTGTCAGAGTATAGGTTAGAACGCCGCTGGTACCTTCACGTCAGGACCAGTGCTTCAAAAAGTGATTCCGAGTTCAGCACTTCATGCAAGCCAGCGGCATATGCAATAGCCAATGACTCCTGCGACGGTCAGCCTGAGCAAGTACAAGACGCTTTGCAGGAAGCACGTGTTTCCTTCGTTTCTGAACATTGATTCTCTCATCTTATCCTTCCTTTTATATATGGCTCAAGTATGTCAAATTGTGTTTCGAGATCGTGGTTTGAGGTGGCAGCTCGGAGGGGTGCGTTAATCTGCTCACGACGGTTGTAGCGCATTTGTAGGCGACATTGGCCACCTACCAAGAGATGGCCACGGCAGGTGCACCAAAAGAAACGAAACAAACAAAACAAACCCATCACCCCCATGTCAAGTCGACGCAATTTCTAGGCCTGGATGGTTGTGGCAGACACCTCACCCTGCAGGCTCATTAGAGCAACGAGGTCTTGTTCTGAGGGTTTTCAATTACACCACCGTAGACACCAAACAGTGGGTGGATTCAAGAAGTGTTTTGAGGAACTGGCTCAAGCACATGAGAAAGCATTAAGAACCCCTAACAGTACACTGTTTGGGAGTCAAGATGGGAGACAAGACTTCGGGAAGGCGGACACACAACCCAACACCAAGGCGGACCTTAAGAAAGCATTAAGAACACCTGACAGTACACAGTTTGGGGAAAAAGCAAACTGAGACCACCCGCCACAAAGGGAAACAAGAAGAGAGACAAGCTGGGAGACAAGGGAGACAAGGGAGACAAGGGAGACAAGGGAGACAAGGGAGACAAGACCTTGGGAAGGCGGGCACACCATGCAACACAGGCACACATGTGGGGGACACAATCAGAGACAATGGGGACACAATGGGAGAGAAGGTGTGGAGAGAAGGTGAACACACCATCCAAGCCGGAGATACCATTCAACACAGGCACACATGTGGGGAGACAATGAGACAAGACGTCGGGAAGGAGGGCACATCATCCAACACAGGCACACATGTGGGGAGACACTGGGAAACAATGGGGGACAAGGGGACAATGGGAGACAATGCGAAACAATGGGAGACAATGGAAGACAAGGGGAGACAAGACCACAGGAATGCGGACACACCATCCAACACAGGCACATATGTGGGGCAGACAAGGGGAGACAAGACCTCTGCAAGGCGGACACACCATCAAACAAAAGGAAACAAGAAGAGAGACAAGGAGAAACAACACCTCAGGAGGCGGACGCCATTCAACAAAAGGAAACAAGAAGGGGCACAATGGGAGACAAGGGGAGACAAGACCCTCGAGAAGGCCGACACACCATCCAACAAAGGGAAACAAGAAGGGGTACAATGGGACACAAAGGGAGACAAGTCTCTCGAGAAGGCGGACACACCATCCAACAAAGGGAAACAAGAAGGGGCGCAAAGGGAGATAAGGGGAGACAAGACCCTCGGGAAGGCGGACACACCATCCAACAAAGGGAAACAAGAAGGGGCACAATGGGAGACAAAAGGAAAGGAAACAAGACCTTCCAGAAGGCGGGAACACCATCCAACAAAGGGAAACAAGAAGGGGCACAATGGGAGACAAAAGGAGACAAGAACGGGTACAACAGGAGACAAAGGGAGACAAGACCCTCGGGAAAGCGGACACACTATCCAACAAAGGGAAACAAGAAGGGGTACAATGGGAGACAAAGGGAGACAAGACCCTCGGGAAGGTGGACACACCATCCAACAAAGGAAAACAAGAAGGGGTACAATGGGAGACAAGGGGAGAAAAGACATCGGCAAGCGAACACACCATCCAACAAAGGAAACAAAAAGGGGCACAATGGGAGACAAGGGGAGACAAGACCCTCGGGAAAGCGGACACACCATCCAACAAAGGGAAACAAAAAGGGGTACTACGGGAGACAAAAAAGAAACAAGACCCTCGGGAAGGCGAACACACCATCCAACAAAGGAAAACAAGAAGGGGTACAATGGGAGACAAAAGAAGACAAGACCCTCGGGAAGGCGGACACACCATCCAACAAAGGGAAACAAACAGGGGTACAACGGGAGACAAAGGGAGACAAGACCCTCGGGAAGGCGGACATACCATCCAACACCAACGCGGACACCTTAAGAAAGCATTAAGAACCCCTAACGCACTGTTTGGGGAAAAATCAAAGGGTTTGAAAAACCGTGGTTTTTAAGGTCGTGTAGCGTCCTCATCTGTGAGATTTGTCTCCTCGCCTGCAGAGCCAACAACAGGGTGCCAATCCCGAAGGCTGCGACAGCGGAGGACGCAACTAATGCTGCTTCGTACCTGCATCAAGTTGTTGTCTCCTGCTACCGGGAAGGAAGCCCGCTGTCCGCTGAAGATAAAATTATGCCTGCTACAGTCATTACAGGAACTGCAAAAAGGATGAGAAGCACAAACACAATCACAACTCACATGGCTCCAACAGAACAACAACTTTGGCACATGACAATCACGACCTTGGCTGCCTATGTCTGCCTATGTCTGCCTATGTCTGCCTATGCCTGTCACCCTGCAGCCTCTGCATTTATCTTTTCTAGGGTTCTGCCAGGTGCGCCTCCGGGCTGCAAGGTCCAGCAGTGTCCCCGGGAAACCCTCGAAGTAGCCCAGTGCAAAAATCATCGGCATTGACAACACCTGAGTTGCAGTCAAGCACAGCATCTAAATCTACTAAGTCTACTTAAGGTATCTTAAGGTACAAGTTTAGATGTGCAAAACAAACTCCACAAGGACGATCGTGACGATCCTCCAGCAACAAACTACAGTGAAAGCTTCAAAGCCGACAGCCAAGGGACAACCCGATGGAAATTGATGTCAATGGCAGACATGCCGAGATTTGCAGAAGTCATCAGATACCGCTCGTAGGTGCACATTCCGGCAACAAGAACGGCATTGGAGATCGCATAGATTGCTCCGTTGTATCTAATCGTAAAATCAGTTACCTGGCGACATGTTCAGTGTTTGATTCAAGATGTGAAGTCAACGGAGATAATTCGACATGCTTGTGATAGTGCCGCCAGGTTTCTGAGTACAGGACAGTGCCAAGAAAGGTTATCAGGAGCGCCAGTATCAGCATCATGTCCATTGGCTTTTTGAGTGCAACTCTTTCGCACACGGCTGTCAGAAAAGGAACTGTATTCCGAATGACAACCTGGGCGCAAACCACGCTTAGAAGATTCAAGCGCAAACGAAAACACAAAGTTCTGTCTCAAAGCCTCATAAAAGTTTTGACGTCATGGGCGTCCTTATGTCAATTCCTAGACCTGACATTTGAGAATAAAAAACGTGGTGGGTTTGGGATAGCAACGGATAGATGCAAATGGAACACCCTGTTCCTCTTGAACAATGGGCCATGATGTGGTCTTTAAACAGGCGGCACCTGGGAGTGAAGATGGCCACACTGCTGCAGCATGTATAGGTACACGTGTATATGATGTGATGTGATGTGATGTGATTTGATGTGACGTGACATTACATGACGTGATAAAAAAAAATATGACAATGCATGACGTGAAACAAATGATATGATATTATAAGGTAAAGAATGATGTGATGTAATGAGATATGAAATGACCTGATATGATATGATATGATGCGATATGATATAACGTGATATAACGGGATATAACGGTATATAACGGGATATGACGTATCATGTTATGTTATGAATGGTATGACATGACATGACATTATTTGACATGGTATGATATGATATGGTATGGTATGATATTGATATATATATATATATATACATATGATATAATATATACGATATATGATATATGATATGAGGTGATATGATTTCATATGTTTTGATGTTATGAGATATGATGAGATATGATAAGATATGATGAGATATGATGAGATATGACACAGTATAATGTGACATGGTGTGTGATGTGGTGTGAAGTGATGAGATACGATATGACATTTTTTTTGAATGTTTTACGGACCACACCCTGGCTCATCCCCTTAACTGCAGGGGTGGGGTAGTGGCCCGCCTGTCCACCTAGTGTTGCACCCGGGTATTGAACCCGGGTCTGACGCATGAGGGATGCGTCTTATCCACTAGACCATACCGGCCCTCTGAGATGTGATATGATCATATGATGTGAGCTTGCTATGATATGGATGTGATGAGGTAAGCTATGAACTGATATGACATGATATGACATGATATGATTTGGCAGTATGGTATGATATGGTATGGTACCGCATTATTCGGCAGTCTTGTATGATATGATATGACCTGATAGGTAATATGATATGTGATAGATGATATGCGATATATAATACATTATATTTGATATATTATATATCATAAGACGTGATACGTTACATTATGGTATGGCAGTATGGTATGATATGGCATGGTATGGTGGGATATACTGTGTCATGACGTGATATGATATGACTTGATATGACATGATTTGGTATGGCGGTACGGAATGATATGGTATGGTATCGTATGATTTGATATGATCTGACGTGATATGATATGAGGCATCGTGTTAAGTTATGGTATGACATGATATCAAAACATATGGTCTGGCAATATGGAATGATATGGTATGGTATCGTATATGATATGGTATGGTAAGCGATACCTCATGATATGAAGTCATGTGACGTGATATGATTTGAACTGCGGTGATATGAATTGGTATGATATGATATGAATTGATATGGTATGAAATGATATGATGTGATATGGTATGGTATGGTATGATATAGTATGGTGCGTCATGAGATGTGACATGATGAGACTTTATATGATGTGATATCATGTGATGTGAGTTGATATGATATGGTATGGCGTCGTATGAATTGATGTGTTTTTGTTTTGACGTGATATCGTATGGCGTGATATGACCTGATATGATATATGACATGTGATATGTGATATATGATTCATGTTTTACGATGTATGATATGTGATATGTGATATATGATATGCACGTGTCCCGGCGCAAGAGGTCGATGCATCAATAGTTCAAAATGCAGTCAAGGCTCATAGAGCGGAACACCTGCAAAGTGTGGTAACATGTGGAAATGATACACAAACAAAGCGATGCAAAACCCATCCAAAAACCGTGTTGGTCCCTTGTTTTCAGAAAACAAGTCGTTCAATGCACCCCTGGGCCATGGCACTCACTTCCTCCAAGGCCTTAAAGCTGCTCAACAACACCTCAGGTGAAATGAAAACATCACATGATACGCAGTGCCTCTGAAATCCTCTGATCGTGGTGCAGGGTTGCCCAGGAAATCTATTTCTTAAGTTGTCATTTCACAAATGCTCTCGGAAATTGAAAAGAGCAGCTCTGTCAAGCTGCATATCTCTTGCGACCAAGGGTCAACTACCAGCAAAATGGCATCTATCAGCAGTGGAAGGACCTGAACTGCTGGTCGCATTCCTGTTCTCGGTCCCCTTTCTGTGTTTGTCTCCTGTTCTCCCTCGTGACGTTCGTTGTTGTCCAAAGCCAGGGCATCCAGTGCTGACATGTGCTGACTGACACAATGTTTCCACTAATTACCACCCCGGGAGTTCAGCGAAAGCTGAAGGCGAGACATCGCCAGACTGCATACTCTGTAACTCTATGCATTGTAGCTGCCGTATCTGTGTTATACTTGACATTTATTTAATATCGTTACATGATATTAAATGTACGGTCTGGCCATAACCCAATGTCATGCAGGCCTGATGTGGCTTGAGTTGGCGCAGTATCACCTGAAATGTTCCAACATCTGTAATGAAACGCGAGGCATTTACCAAGAACTGTTGCTATCTTTTGTGAGCACTTTCCAGTTTGCTCAAGCTTCGGCCCCTGAAAAAGCAAAATTCCGAATTCCGTCTACTGCGGTTTGGTTGGGACTTTCAAACGGGCTGTGGTGTGCTGTCCGAGACCGGAAAACCCACACAGCCAAAACTTGCACCTTCCCATAGAGGTGTAGAAACGTGGAACAGAGGATAGTTCCAGTGTTCTGAAGTGCAACCACGGTCCAGGCCTCAGTTGGCAAAGCACGATGCATTTGACGCACTTTCGGGATGTCGACTTGACAGGTGCGGGTGGCTTAGGCAGCTCAGGCCGCAACGAAAGGAAACGACATGGAAATTGTCTTGTTGACAAGAATCAAGAAAACAGAGCAACTCGCATGACCCAAAAACCTCAGGACAAACTCTTCGGGAAATTCAGGCGGTTGCAGTATATAACAATTTTCCAGAGAAACTGAGGCGTGGCCTGGCTTTTGGGAATGGATTTAATTTCCGAACTGTTTTAGCTTTCTGCCATTTCATGCCAGCCACTGCATTTGGGGCAAAGTCTTCTCCTGGCCCTGTTTTGAAGGCATCTCTGAGAGTATGGAATCAACAGCGGAGCTGGAGAGGGAAAATTTGAATTTACTACGGGCACAAGCAAGCACCAGCTGGTGTTTTTTCAGCAAAGTTGCAAAATGAGGACCCAAAAATGGCGGCCTTTGCCCACGTTTCCGATGTCCTGCAGAGGCTCTGCAGCAGAGTCACAGTGATTTAGCCTTATGCTGCAGATCAGCCACCTTCCCAGCGGACATTCCTTTCCTTAGCTTCAGCTAAGACTAGGACGCATACATGTTGGAGATGCGCAGCAAACAAAAATTACGTCATAAAAATGTGCCCTGTTCATATTCATATCCGTATTTATGTTCATATTCATAATACACTCTTGTACATGGGCACTTATATAGAAAACGAACATATAAATATAACAGTATATAATAGTATATATAATATATTTATACAGTATATATATACATACAGATGATATACCGCGTAACCCGGTATATAATTATATAATTACGTGTGTTTGTGCAAGTGTATGCACATGCATTATAAATGTATGTGCAGATGCATATGAGCTGCCGTCAAAATCAATTGCGCTCGCCTAATGCGAAAATAAAGTTTGCGAGGGCCGGAGGGCCGGAGGGCCTTTTCGCTTTACAGTGTTGTGTTCAAGTCAACACTAAACAATGCAAAAACTCAGCGGAATTGGCTTCATCAAAATTACCAAAACCAGCTTCATGGACCAGGTCAAGTAGCAAAATGTTCCTGTGTTTTTCTTTTCTTTGTTTGCTTGCAAATATCATATTCACGTTATTTTTTGTTAGCAGCAAGCATGGCTACAGTAAGAGGCCAATGGCTGAATCACTTTGGAAAAAGACTCTGGAAAAAGATACCAACCCAGGGTATGCCTGGTCCAAAGGCCCTTTGTCAACAAACAGTTATCGCTAGGGTATCGCTAAGATCGCTAAGGTTATCGCAAAATTAGAATATATTGATGACCAAGAAAGGAAAAGAAAGAAGAACGTCGCACAGAAAGGAAAATTGAGAAAAGGAAGAAGGAAGGAAAGAAAAGGAAGCAGAAAGAAAGAAGAAAGGACAATTGAATAAAAAGGAGTTTAAGCGAATTCAAAGTTGAACTTGAAAAAAAGGGGTTGCTTTAATTCAGCAATAAAGTTCCTTTAATTTAAATAGAGTAAAACGAAAAGGGAAAGAAAAAGAAAAGAAAACAATGGAAGAAGAAAGGGCAAATTGAATAAGACAAAAAGGGAAAAAAACGGAATTCCGAATAAGATCTAAAGTTACATTTGACATACGTCAGAATTAAATTGCCCGAAGTGTCATAATTTATCATGGTTGGAGGGAGGAGAAAAAAAAAAACGGACAAGTGAAACAAAGGGAAGTAAACGGAACAAGAAAAGACAAAGGGAAGGAATAGAAACGAAAAAAACTGAAAGTGATAGGAAAAAGAAAACAGTGAAAAAGGACGGAAAATGAATAGAAAGAAGAGGAAAAGGAAAACAAAAAAGAAATGCAAATATATGACTGATATAAATGACCAATGTGTGTGCTATTTTAGACCTATGTCAGTTCTATGGCTTTCTGGTCCCCTCCTTCAGTACTGATTTTGACCGTACTTCACATGTACGTAGGCAATACACTTAATACACCCCCCAAAAAAAAACAGTTGATGCATGCTTAGAATTGTGTGTGTGTAACATCTCAATAGATGTAAAACCTGTACTCTTTCGGATGTTTGGGCCAATCGTTTGTGCTGAATGAATTGAATGTCCAGTTTTGATCAAATTTGCAGGGGGGCAATCTCATGTTTGCAGCTGATTGCCCAACGAAGAGGGCTGGATTCATGACTGACTCTGGGATGCTGGAGTCACGTACCTGCAAATTCCAATTTTCGCTGCGATAGCAACTGGCTAAGCTTAGAACCGGCAAGGCGTCTTTTTCTGCAGTCGATGCATGTGACTTATTTGTATGGTTGTCGCAATCTGTATTATTTGAATCCTTTGGGAACAATTTGCTACAAGGAAGGGAAGGGTCAGCTTCAATCTTTTGCAGTTTCTCCATGGTGCGTTGGATACAAGTCGCTGGACAAATGAACGACTCTTTTGTCCTATCAGGTTCAATGAGCTGTTTTTGCACGTTAGATGCATTCCCACTTCACAATTCGATAAGCAATTCTGAGTGTGTGTGTGTGTGTCTGTGCAAATGTGCAAATGTGCAGGTACGAATACAGTACGCGCAATGTCATTTGCAGCTTGTATTCATGTGCGTAGATGTTCGTGTGTGGCATCAGGACAGAAATTGAAAATGGCACAAAAAAAAAAAGCAGTGGCTCATGAAACGTAATATCCCTCTGCAGTCTCCGAAAAAATGCATGAATGATCATGAATGCCATCTCATCTAGAATCCAAGCTTCGAGGCTTCAAGTGCCAGAGGAAAGTACCAGACCCCTCAGACCCCTCGGACCCAGCTCTAGTTTGAACTGGCTGGAGGTCAACTTGTACCAGAAAGGCTCCGATGACATTGACTACATTGTTACATCACTCAATTTCCGTGGTTGGCCTGCTTTTGACCTGTCCTTACTACTTGGTGGGCTCATAGACCTGAAATACTTGTACTCTCGAGAAGCAGCGGGTCTGGGACAAACGGCTTCAAAGATTTCGAGGATTCTGCTTTACATCCTAGGTCCTAGGCCAAACCACTTGGACACAAGAGACCCTTCATAAAAATCCCTTGCATTTTCTTCGACATGTAGCACCATGGGCATATTATTCGACCAAATTTGACCCAAATCGTCGCAGGCCTGATTTTTATGCCATTTCAATGAATCCCCTGCGTCCAATACACGCTGTGAAAGCTGCAAATATTCTGTGAAATGTTGAAGCATGTTGAAGCCAGGCCCTGCAACAGATACTTCAGCAAGATTCAGCACAGGTGTTGTCCAAACCCATGACAAAAATTCTAGCAGGCTGCAACAGGCGCGGATGTTTTTTCTGCATATTCAAGTATATTGGCAGTTTGCATCATTTTGGGCTGCCTTCTCTGTGAATGTCTTTGTACACAACCGCCTTTCTGTCAGAATCGATCTCAATAATTCCAACCTGGCTCGTCGTGTACCAAACTCCACCTATCAAGTTGATGGTCATCCCAACCAAGGCCAGCGGATGCTGAAACTGGGAATCATTGAAGAGGACCATGCCCTGAACGAGGCAAATCATCGAGGCCACATTGCAAATCACCATGGTTAGTGTAGCGCTGCTGCTCCTGCATCCAATACGAAGAAAAGGATAGAAAATGCATGAAAAGAATTGAAAAGAGCTACGCAAATTCATGCACCAATAATTGAGTCCAATATATTCAGTTGGCAACTGAGCACTGCAGGTAGGGACGTCGCATCTGTGCACAATGTGCTTACCCCTTGCTGCCCTGGCTTCTCGCCTTAGGCAGAGAATCACCACCAAATGCCCGATCCCCATGCCAATTCCGGACAGCACCAGCAGCCTGAGCTTCGTTCAAGGGGTTATGATCTTTCTGGGCTGACGTCTTCTGAAACAGCTCAAACACGTTGATTCTGAATCTATTTGCACATTTAGCACTACTAGTACGTAGTAGTAAAAGAGGCTCCTAAAAGAATCAGCATGAATCAGCTCAGCACACTCACTGCACACTCACTGCAGGTCAGTAGCACAAAGACTTGAGGCGTTTCGATCCAAAGGCTCCAGTCCCGCATTGCTGTCAAATCAGCAGGCCCGCAAAGGCTATAAGAAATGAGGCAACTCACAACACTGTCGAAGGTCAACAAACATGCCACAGGGAATGCGAGAAGATTCACCAGAACACCTCTCTGAGTCAAGCGGTAGATCAGGAGAATCACACTACACAGCGCGCAGGAAGAAACGCCGAGGGCAGTCAGAGCTGAATCTTCTGCCACAAAAAATGCAGCCCCGCAAACGGTGGAAAACAGAGCAACCTTTGCTGAGACACTTGCTTGGTCTTTGGATTGAAAGGTGTTTGGGAAGGTCATCTCTGCTATCCATGAGAGGACTGGGACCAAGTTTCCCAGAACGATCCTCTCTGTGATGGATGTGTAGTTTGACACGAAGTGATCGGAAACTTGGAAACATGCGAAGCACGTGGCACATGGCATCCATCTCCAGAGACCTCACGCAGGGGCAGCTTCAAGCCTTTGCCATGGCACACTGTTTAGTCGAAACCAACTTAAAGATCTTTAAAGTAAGGTGGCCATAGGTGGCCCATACTGCTCATACCAAAGTCTGGAGATGGAACCGATGGAATGACAGAACGATGAACGATATAGAACGTACAAGTGTTTTTCTCATCATGTCTTTTGTGATGTGATGACGCTTTTTAATGCTTCCTGCAGAAACATGGCTTCCTAAAAAATCAGGTGCAGGACTACCCGGGACTGCCCTGCCTACACGGATGTGCCGAGCCGTTGGGTGTTGTGCAGGGTTGAGCCACATCTGGAATGCCCACAACACTGCACCCATGCAAGCAGCAACCGCAGACTGAAACAATGTCAATGCCATCGGTGCTCGGGTCAATATGCACAATGATTGATTGGATACGACTGCACTGATAGTCAGTGCGCCGACACTGAGTTGCAGCAATTGTCGAAATTGCAGGCTTTGGCTGGGAGAGAGGTCTTGAGACAGCAGTGGCAATCCAGACCACAACCATGCAAGTGCCAGTGGCATCCACAAGATTGCATAGACCCAAAGTATTTGGCCTGGTGCAGCCATTTGCAACTCCACTTGGACCTTTGCTTCACCCATAGCTGGCGCAACTGCTTTGTATGCAGCTCGAACGAACAGAGATACCTCTGTACCTGAGAGGCTTGCCGGATTGTTTTCGGTGACTTGCGTCATGGTTCCTGGTCCTGCCACTTTCAGCAACGTTCCTTTGGAGTTTTGGAATTCCCAGCTCATCTGCCTGGCCATCTGGTCAGCCAACTTTTCCATTGTGACATTGTCCATAAGAGCTTGATCTATTGTGACTTCTTGCGATTTCATTTTGACTTCTCTGACGTCTCTGACTTCTCGTGGCTCATGTTTGCTTCCCACTGGTTCCACTGTGCTGTTTTCCAGAGAGTTGCTGCTCTTGCTGCCATGATTCCCACTGTGCTGCAGAAGAAGTGCTGCATCCACCTCGCAGTGGCTACATCCCTCTGCATCTTCAGCTCCAGCTGCTGCCCCAGCGTTTGCGAATCTAGGCTTCTCGACTGTGCCCGATTCTGTAAGAAGAACACACAACTGCAAAATCACAAAGCCTCTGGGCATTGATGGGGTTCGGTGATAGGTGGCCGTGCGAAGGCTGGTGAAACTAGGAATGATTCGGAATGATTCAGTAGCAGAGTCTATATATGTGTGTTTGAGCCACCAGCTTGTCCGATTTAGGTGATTTGATGCGACTTGTGTGCTTGTGTGCAGAACAGCATGCAGAACATTGAACGGGCATGTTCAGATTGCTGTTCGGGAGTCGTTCTCTTTTTGATGCTGGAAAACGATTCTCGCCACGGCCCATGGCCTCATCCTGGCCTCTAGGAAAATGATATATACAGTACATCAGTACATGGTTTCTACGGTACTCTACGGTATGCCACGGTTGCTGATCTACATTGCCTTCAGCTTCTCCCGAATGCCTGCCTGCACAGCCGGGATCTGAATATTGGCAATGAACAGAATATAACGGTATAATACATTATAATACGGTATAAATATTTATATAATATGAATAAACATCTCTTCAACGATTGAGACCGGTGACACCCGGGGACTCCATTCATCGGATCAAAGCACCTCCAGCTTGTCTGTGTCGGAAATGAAGGCCCTCAAGCCCTGGCTCAGTGTCCAGAGTCATACTCGCATAACGCAGTTGCGTTTAAGATGTTTAAGGTAATGCCACCCCCAAAGCAAGATATCACACGATAGGGCCCAGGACAGAAATCGACCATCCCAGCATGGGAAGTTTAACATGTTTAAGAGCATTTCTCGGAAAGTCACCGCTGAATGGCCTCCGCCGTCTTCTCAGTTGCACATGCGTCCTCGTTCATCAGCAAACGAAAATCTGCCTGCAAGGTTTGTTGCGGCAGTCTTGCCGACTCAAAGGACTTCAAAATGCTTTTGGGCAATGCACCCTGCCGACTAACCACCAGTGCCTATGTCTTGATGCCTAGCCAATGCATCCACCAAACTTCCCGGCTACCACTCCGGAAATCAAGCAAAATATAGCAAAATATAAATTCCGGAAACATGTAGATTCATACACAAAAACACACAACAGGAGGTGACACGATTTGCCATTCTATCCAGAAGGTAACAGGGCTGGGCGGCTAGCCTCGCAAACACGGAGATATGTTCATTGTCTCTCACCACTCACATATCTTTTGCTAATTCAAGTTGGGAGATGGCCTTCATCCAAGGACTTGCAGCATGGCAAAATGGCAATAGCCAAATCCATGGGCATACGATCTGCATACCAACATGAATGAGGAGGACGTGAAATTGCACCTCGGACATGGCACCACCGAAGAGCTCATTGTCAGCGCACTCAGCCGCGCAGTCTTCTGGCTTCAGCTTCCTGTGCCAAGATTGACTCCAGCTCACGCAGGAATATTTCACAAGTGACTCAGTAACTAACTGTAACTAACTCTGATGTACAAACGTGGCTGCCCTTTCCTACTGTTGGTGACAACACCCTGTGTTTCTCTGCTCATCTCCAGCTTGACACGGGTCCTCTGCATAATGAAATCTGATGCTTCTTTTTCTCTATTGGCATGAAATTCTTTGCCCTGAAAACCTACAGCCTGGCTTCGCCACGCTGGCACATCAGGTCCCTGTGCCCTTTAGCTCCGCACGTTGGCTTTCTGAAGTGCGTTGCTGCGTTTGAAACAACATTGGGAATCTGCTGTAGCTGTGCAATGTTTCAGCATTTGCCAATTGCGCTTCTTGTGACGGTTTTTTTTGCAGCTCCAGAAAACAATGCGGAATGACCATGCTGGAATGCAGGCTTTGAGATTACCCTCCCTGAATTTTACAACTACATAGGTGGTTCAAAGTTCCCAATGGGTGTACACTTACTGAAGATGGCTTCAAGCAATCCATGTTGACAAGCTTCAATAGACACTGCTTTCCCCTATCCGCAACAACTGGAAAAAGCCAGCACCTTCCGACTTGTGCTCAGCTTCCTACTGTCGTTGGCCTGCTTAGCATCATGATCATCCAATTGGAGGGAGCTTCAGCCGGCAGCCAAGCTGATGAAAGGAGAGTTCTGAAATCATATGACATCAACTTCATATATCTTCATATGGTAAGCTGCTGATGAGCTGTTATTGCTTTCCTAGTTCAAACTTGCTGAGACAACTTCGGCTGGACTGGCTCAACCCCCGCTTCTTCAAACAGCACCGTCAGATGATCATTCTTCATACATGGATCTTTATGGATCATCAGCACCCATGTCCGCCCACCGCGGGCTTGGACTTCTCTGCTGTGAGCCATGGACCAGTTGCGGCGCCTCCAGCTTATAGTTTGCAGCTTGCCTTACAAATTGTTTCACAAATAACATCTGCACAGCCGTGCACAGCTGTCCTCAACGCTCCAAAACTTTGGCCCCAGAAAACGATGATACTGCTCGCATGCAATCAAGGAGCGTCACAGCTGCTTGAGGAATCTGAGTCCTAAGCTGCTCACCACCTTCCCCATAAAAGCAAATCACAGAAATAACCTTTCTAGATTCTAGACTCATTGGCCTCGGAGTATTGGTTGTCCGGAGAAGCAACTCATGGCATTACTATGTATATAGTCATATATACATCTATTCTACAAAGAGGTAACTAGCTGAAGAACTGAACTATATAATGTACTGAGTCTAGGCCTTGACATACAGTACCTTGACCCGGTCCCTTTGGCCAGGCTGCAATGGTGGGCCAGGCAACTGCATCAATACGGTCCCCCCTGCTGGAAGCATAGGGTATGGAGCCATTGTCACTGGATACATTTGCGCTGACACAGCGCAGCCCAAAGCCCTTAGTCCCAATCTGACTGCACACAGCTCAGCGGAAATCAAGAATTGTCAGCGTGCTCAACGACCCCCGTGAATTTTTTTTCAGCCTTAGATGCTGGAAGGACCCATGGCAGAAAAAAATGAGTACATACACTGTGCTTGTTCCATCTCCTTTGCGCTTGGTTTTCTTCCGTTCTTGTGTTGAACTCAGATTGCCAAGGGTCTGATGAATTGGGACTGCCACCATTCCACCCGGAGAGCCAGGGAGTGCCATCACTTGACCTTGTCTGCTCAGCTGCTGCAGCAATATCCGCCGACCCCGGCCGACGCAAGGGGGAGCGCGTAAGGGAAGAAGATGT